>LAZR01000341.1_pt1 | contig 42425 bp, 64 predicted proteins | sample 329461 | NCBI WGS metagenome assembly LAZR01 (sample SAMN03002196, study PRJNA259156) | marine sediment metagenome | biome: sea floor; feature: Hydrothermal impacted sediments; material: marine sediment; isolation source: Loki non-amplified sample from Loki's castle hydrothermal vent sediment ...
GCAAGAACAGACTATGAACGAAAAAGAGCAATCAGAACCCTCAAATGGTCTTACAAAGCATTTATTCCGGGAAGCGGGGCGTGGCGGGATTTATCTCGATATATGAGAGGAGAAGCGACTCTAAAAGAGTTTTTGTTCCACACTGAAAGAAAAGAAAAACCCTCAGCCGTCTTCAAACCCTATAAGCCAGCAGTCTACAAACCCACTACATTAAAAAGACCCACTCCGAGTGGGGGCAGAGGATTAAGATTGCTCGAAGGTTATACTGGAGAATGAAGATAAACAAATTCCCCATAATAAAAGAAGCCTATGAAAAAGCGAAGGAGAGAAAAACCTATGAAAATCTGCAAAGAAGGAGGACATTGTGCCAAATAATTCAAACAACGCCTTCAGACCCAAGACAGCCTTCCAAGGTTGGATCTATTCAGAAATCAAGAATATAAAAGCGTTGTTCAACAACCATTTGACAGAACATAAAGTCTTGTCTGGGCGGATATTTGCTTTTTTAGTTGCTATTTTATTGGGTATTTTAGGAATTTTGGGAAGGATGTTGTTTAAATGATAAATGACATTAAGGTTAGCCGAAACTTCAAACTTTACGAACTCGAATCACCAGATACCCACGAAGTCAAAATAGACAAAAGAATGCTCAGTATAATCCAAACGATACGGGACTACTTTCAAAAACCAGTAATTATCACGAGTGGCTATCGCACAAAAGAACATAATCGAGCAGTCGGCGGAGTTGATAATAGTTACCACACGCAAGGCAAAGCAGTGGATTTCTTCATCAAGGGAATTAAACCAAAAGAACTTTTGAGAGTATCGGAATACTGCGGGGCAACAGGTCTGGGATTTTATCGGGGTCGCCACTTCATCCACATAGATATCGGAAAAAGAAGGAGTTGGGTTAAAGGTTAAATAAAATGGGTAGAATAATCATTATTATATTACTGGTATTCCTTATTAGTGGGTGCGCCTACCGAGGAACGATAGTCAATACTGAAGACGGAATGACAGCAGAAAGCAATCGCCCGATGGAACTTTCAAAGACCATAGATAAAGACGGGAATATTACTATTGCATATTCCAGCAGGAAATCAAGAGGGTGGCTGGAAAACATTCTGACCATAATCGGATTAAGGGCAGTGAGGGAGTGAACAGATAAAAAAGGAATTTAAATGTCAAATATAAATAAATATTTTCCCCTTCCGCTTGTAGTACAATTTTTAAATGGCCGGATGTGGAAACTTATAGCACCCTTTGAATATCATCCTGACAAAGGTGATGTGATTAAAATCTTTGTTAATTTCACCTTCGATTTCGCCAGTATCCCTAAACTGTTCTGGTCTTTCATAGGTCACCCTGCTGGGAAATACGGCCCCGCTGCTTTACTACACGATTTTCTTTACTACAAAAAAATCTACGCCCGCAGGAAAGCAGATAAAATATTTCTTGTGGCTATGAAAGCATTAAAAGTTAGTTTTTGGAAACGACAAATAATGTATTATGCAGTGCGGTTAGGTGGTAGAAAAGCGTGGAATAAGCACAGAAAGATTTAAAGGAAGATATATGCTATTTCTTATATAGACAAAAATAATTTAAAATAATGCTTGACAAATGGGTTTTTGTGTGTTATGCTGTAAATAGGTGACCGAGCCATCGAATAACATATGGCCCAAGAGGCTCGGTCTCTTGGGCCTGTTTGTTAAAGGGGTGAGAAAAATGAAAAAGTTAATATTTTTAATCTCTTTATTACTGATTGCATATTCTTCTTATGGTGCTATAGTCCCAGTTGAGAACGATAGTTTTGAAACTGCCACCAATCCTCCTCTCGATAGCAGTTTTGACAGTTGGTATGAGGAGGGGACTCCGAGTGGTATTACAAGTTCTACTACTCAAAAACATAGCGGAGGCAGGTCTTGTAGATTTACAAACCCGACAACTTCTTATAGTGCAAGAGGGGTCAAGTCATTTCAGATAAATGTTACTGGTGGTGAAATTTATAAAGTGGGGGTGTGGGGCTACCTCAAGGATGAGAATGCTTTGGCTTATGATCCTAACATATCTTGGTTGTGGGTTTCTATAGAATGGTTTAACAGTGAGGGAAATCCTTCTACCCCATCACAAAATCCCTCTTCTGGCACAGCATTTAGTTCCTTTGCCATTTGGACGGAATTTTCAACCAGCAATATTACTGCTCCATCAGATGCAGTTTACGCAACAGTATATATTCGTTGTAAAGAAACTTCAAATGCAAATAACGATATTTTTGTGGACGCTGTTTTTCTGGAAGATAGCCAGCAACCTACACAACCGGGGGATGTAGTAATCAACGAAATCGCTTGGATGGGGACAACTACCTCTGCTACTGATGAGTGGATAGAGTTATATAATACTACTGATGAAGAAATAAATTTGACTGGTTGGACTTTAAATGCAACTGATGGCATGCCTGAAATAAATCTTATTGGAATAATAGTCGCTAATGGCTATTTTTTATTAGAAAGACCTGATGATGACACTTTGCCTACTATTCCTGCTGACCAAATTTATACTGGGGCTTTGGGTAATGAGGGAGAAAATTTAGAATTAAGAGACACCAGTAGCACTTTAATTGATTCTGTTGACCACTTTCCTGAGGGTTGGGGGGCTGGTGATAACGAGACCAAACAAACTATGGAAAGAATAGATAGTAGTTGGAAAAACAGTATAGAAGTTGGTGGCACACCCAGACAGCAGAATGGTAGTGTTACTACAATTATTACTATCACAAATTGGCGAGAAATATACTAATTTAAAAAAAATAAAAAAAACATTTGACTTTCCCTTAGAAGTATGGTATAATATAATAGAGGTAGAAAATGGGACGACCTAAAGGAAGAAATTTTAAGGTCTTATTATCAATAAAGATTCCCGCAAAGTTAGACGGGGAATTGGCTAAAGAAGCGAAAAGGATTGGAATGGGCAGTAAGGCTGGTTGGGCAAGATTTATTCTTATGAACAGAAAAGATGACACTACGAAAAAAATGTTAAGGCGTTTAGAGGAGCAAAAATGACTCCTTTTATTGACCTCTCTCTAATGTCCGATAACATATATTACGTAATTAAAAAACATACAAAAACATACTCAAGCCTCACAGTAACAAGGCGTCCCTCCGTTGCTGTGGGGTTTTTCTATTCTGGGGGGTGAAAGTATGAAGTGCTGGAATTGCAATCGCTGGGTATCCAGAGTAGATAAAAAAGCTAAAGCAGTTTTATGTCATATCTGTGCTACCGATCCCGAAGCATACATAAAATTTCACTCGAGCCAGTTATCTTGATAGATTAGGGGTCTCAGAGGCACGAGGATTGCGTAGGATAAACGATAATTTTCAACCCAGAAAGGAGGGTAAGATGAAGTTTAAAAAAGGGGATAGGGTAAGGCATTTGATGTGTAACCAAGATGAAATAATAGAAGGATTCAATGCACGGGGTTGGATAAAGGGGCGCTACTGCGAGACAGGAGATTTATCATCAATCTTCGCTCCGCCCGAATCATATAGACTAATCAAGGAGGGAAAAGGAATGCCTATCAAAGAAAAGATTGAGAACATCAACGAAGACACTACTATAAAGGAATTGGATGATTTGATTGTAGAGATATTGCCTGAGTTACCTTCTAACTGTATCCCGCACATTAAAATTAGAATGAACCAATCTGCTCCCGATGCAGGTTATATCGAAGCCAGCGTCAATGGTAGAAACGAACAATTTGGTTATTGTGACCAATGCGATAAACTCCAAGCCCTCAAAAATGCTTTAATGTGGCTCGCCGAAAAATCAGGAAAGTTAAAGGACAATAAAAAGGAGGTAGAAGAACTAAAGAAAGAATTTAATCTCTATGAAGCCCGAATGCAAAAAATATCTGTGAAAATAGAAAGATTGGAGGAGTAATGAACCCTTATTTGATATTCTTGGTAGGTATCGTGATAGGGCTTGCGATGATGGTGGCGGTAATACTTTGGACTTGGTATTTAGGGAGGTAGGGATGAAAACCAAAGCACACATTAGATACCGATTAAAAGACAATACCATCGTTCCAGGGGTAACAACGATTACTGGCATATTGGCAAAGCCCGCTCTTAAGTTTTGGGCGAATAAAATCGGGCTACAAGGCATAGAGATAAGAAAGTATGTAGATGATAAGGCAGACATTGGAACTTTAGCCCACGCTATGGTGACAGACTATCTAAAAGGAGATAAGACCAATACAGATGACTATACTAAAAATCAAATAGGGCAGGCAGAAAATGCTGCCCTTTCTTTTTTTGAATGGGAGAAAAAATACAAGATAGAGCCAATCCTGATTGAGAAACCTTTAATAAGTGAGAAGTATGGCTTTGGGGGAACGGCTGATATTTATGCAAAGGTCGATGGAGTGTTGGAATTAGTAGATCTAAAAACAGGTAAAGGAATTTTTGACGAGATGCGATACCAAGTGAGTGCTTATAAGGAGTTATTAATAGAGAATGGTTATCCAGTAGATAGAGTAAGGATATTAAATATACCGCGAACCGAGAACGAGTCTTTTGTAGATGAGATAGTAAGAAATTGTAATATAGGATTTAAGATTATTCTTAGTTGTTTGAGTATTTACAATCTGAAAAAAGAAATGAAAAGGGGGTAAGAAGAAATGATTTGTGAACAATGTGGCGGAGAGATGGAAAAAGGAAAGTCCTGGGACTTTAAGGGCAAAACATTCAACAGAGAGGTTTGCTCGCAATGTGGGTGGAAAGCCAAAGCATTTTTGGTGAAAAGCGGAGATGAAACACCCAGTGGCGGAGGGATGAAGATGGGGAAGCCCAAAGAGAAAGTAAATTGGGATAAGATTTCGGAAGGAAAGGTAAGACATCACTTCGCTTTAGAGGCCTTCAAAATGGGTAAACCACTCAACGAAGGCCTTGTCATAGAGATTGACTGTTGGGTTAACTATGTAATGACCGGGAAGTTAGAATGAAGCATATTGAAATCACCAAAGAAGAACATCAACACTATCTTGATGAAATAGCATATTGCGATATGTTAAGACATTGGATGGAAGGTGAGGTAAATAATGGAACTTATTAAAGTCGCTGACAAGATAGAACATAGAATTAACCTGTTAGCCAAAGGTCGTGAAGTAATCCAAGAACGAGCGGAAAACAAAGCACGAAAGATAGCCGATTACGAAAAAGAACTTGCTTTAACCCTAATCAAAATGAAAGAAGGCGTGGAAATGGAACTGGAAGGACATAGTATAAAAGCCCTTCCCGTGAGCATAATGGAAAAAGTGGCCAAAGGGATGTGTTGGAAAGAAAAACTTGATATGGAACAAGCCGATGCTGAATATCGCAACGCCATCGCAGGAATGCACGCACTTGAAGCAGAATTGAACGGGTGGCAAAGCATATTTAGGCACCTTGAAGAAAGATAATGGAAAATTGCTACGCAAGCGCACGATACTTCGGCGATTGCAAAGAGTGTAACAAGGTAGACAAATGCCCCCAGGCGAGACTTCCGAAGGGGAAGAAGGAGGAAGAAGATGAAGCATACTAAAGGAGAGTGGTTAATAGAGGGAAATGAAATAGTGACTGACGATTGGAGAATGATTGTAAAGTTGCCTGATGATTATAGAACTCTAACTGATGAGGATAGAACCAATGCCCAACTAATCGCCTCTGCTCCTGAATTGTTGGGGGCGTGTAAAAGGGTTGTTAATTGCAAAGAGATAGTGGGGGGGATGGGAAAGGCGATACTGATTAGTTATGAAACACTTAGTATTATAGAACAAGCAATCGCCAAAGCAGAAGGTAAGAAAGAAAGGAGGTAACTAATGGGAATATCATCAACACTATTTGAGGCGGCGAGGGGAAGGAAGCCCCGAGATCTAAAAAGGGAAGTCTGGGACTGCTTGCAGAGATACGCTGCGGGCCACTTAAATCCTAAGACTGAGGATCAGATAGCCCGCACCTTGATCTTCAATGGTTCTGGGGAGATATCTACCCGGGCAGTAAGAAGGATAATAAGGAATTTACGGTTGGGGGGAAAGTTGATAGTCTCTGATACTCACGGCTACTGGATCCCGGTGGGACCAGAGGATAAGGAACTGGCAAGAGAATACATAGGGAAGTTGCACGACAGGGGCACTAAGATTTTTAGCCTCATAAAACCACAAGAGATGGCTTTTGATAGGCAGTTCACCGAGCATCTGCCTTTAGAAGGGATAAATATATAATGGGCCTACGGGGGCTGGTGGCGTGAAAAACACGCTGGTTAGTGGGGGCGACCTCAACAAAGAAGTAGAGGTGCTTGCGCAATGAGCGATCGTTGGTCACTGTTTGGCGAGTATGATATCTTAGTCAAACACACAGTCACAACCCGTCGGTGATGATTCCGACCTAAGCCTACAAAGAAAGACGCAGGCAGTTAATCCTGCCCAGCCCCCAGGTCCACCAATGAGGAGGTGAAATAATGCAGGAAGCAGAAATACAGGAATGGAAGAAGAGAATTGATGTGATGTCTCACGAAGAGATGGCGAGACTATGGAGGTTCGCACCATCAGGGCATCCAGTATTCAAAAGAGATCTACCACTATTTGACTATTTTGATGAAAGGTTTAAGAAGTTCGGTCGTTTCACTCCAGACATAAGTAAAAAAATAGGTTGATAAATAATGGTTAATGAGGAGGATAGAGTTAATGGTTAAAAGAATTTCCCGTTCCTTTCACCGCGCTCTGTCCTCCTCTTCAGATAAGGAGATATAAGAGATGCCAGAAGGAAGAATGTTAAAAAAGACGATAAGTAAAAACAAATATCTTGGGATATTAAACGATATTGATTGTTGTGTAGTTTTTACTTGGATTATTCCCTTTTTAGATATAGAAGGACGATATTATGGTGAACCTCAAATTATAAAAGGAGAGATCTTTGTAAGACTTAAAAAGATGACAGAATATCGTATTGAAAAAGCACTTCAAAAGTTATCCACAACCCCACTGGTGCTTTGGTATAAGGTTGCTAATGGAGAAAGATATGTATATTTTCCTGATTTTAAACAAAACCAGAAACTACGAGAGGGAAGAGAGGCTAAGTCCCATATTCCTGCACCTACTCCTGACCAACTCCAGAGTAAGTCCCGACCTACTCCAGAGTTGCCCCGCACAAGTAAAGTAAAGGAAAGTAAAGTAAAGATAAGTAAAGACAGCAAAGCAGGCAAGCCTGTCCTTTCCAAAACCACTAAAGACCTTTTAGACAATGTGTATAAACAGGGTTTTAATATCTATGCCTTATTAGGACGGTTCAAAAAGAAAAGTAAGATTAACCTACCAGAGGCCGTAATTGAGAAAGTCTGTTTGTCTTACCTTAAAAACCACGAAAAAATTCAAAATGACTGGCCGTGGTTCATTACCGCAGTTAAGAAAGCAAGCAGAGAGTATTTTGCCGAGCAGAGCATCAGGGAAGGACAGGGATACAAAAACCATCCTGTGGCTTTGAGTATCAAAGAAATTATGAAGAAGATGGGGGGATAAAATGAAGAAGTTTTGTGAGGTATTTCCACTATGATCACCCTAAAATCCTGCGTGAGTCATAACACTATGGTCATCTCAGAAAAAGACCATCTCCCACTCAAAAAACTCTACACCCAAGCCGTAGAGTTAGGTCGCCAGAGAGTCATCTATAAAAGATTCGGCGAAACCATTGTAGCCGATATGGAAAGTGTGTTTAATGTCTTAACTCAACTCGATAAAATCGTTTATGGAGGTAAATAATGGGCGTTGGTGAATCAGGATCCACTATTAAGTTTGCTCTGGCGAATGAGAAGGGGCCTGGCCAAGTGTGGTGTGAGCCAGGGGAGCATTGGGTTCATGAGGACGACTACGACAAGGAATACGAGATGTGTGTGCATTGTTTGGAGAGAAAAACGAAGGAGGGGGAATGATATGAGTGAACAGAATTGTATCCATGGGGAAGTATGCAAGTATAAACAGGGGGGGGGTGGAATATGTACCCTTAAAGAGATATGTAAGTTCTCTGAAGGGGCAAAATTCAGCCCTGCCTATTTGAAGGAAGAGCCAGTCAAACCAAGACGCAAGGAGAAGAGAAAGTATAAGAAAAGGGCAGAAAAACCTAAGAATTTAACAGCCAGCAAAGAGGAGATCAAGAGAGTGAGAAATCTACTGAGGATGAGAAGAGTTAATGATCTCTTAACAGAGGATGAGATGAAGGCCTTAGATATGCACGCCGGCAAGCATTATGAGGAGTTGTCAGAAACAGCAAGACAGCAGATCCTGGATATCGAGAAGGAATCTAAAAATCGTATGGAGGAGGTAGAGTGATGAATCAGTACCAAGAAGTAGAGATCAAGGAGATTAAGGTAGGAGTGCAGCCAAGGAAGTTCTTCGATGAAAAGAAGATGGAAGAGCTCACTAAGTCCGTCAAGGAGAAAGGGATCCTGCAGCCTATTCTGGTCCGGAAGAGCGGGAAGAAGTTTGATCTGGCCTGCGGAGAAAGAAGATTGCGAGCTGCCAAAGCGGCTGGATTGAGCAAGATCCCCAGCATTATCCGGAAGCTCACCGATGCCCAGATAATGGAGATCCAATTCGTGGAGAACCTGCAGCGTGAGGACCTTAACCCCATCGATGAGGCCCAGGGCCTTCAGGGGTTGATCAAGAAGTGTGGCTATACCCAGGCGGACTTAGCCGACCGAGTAGGCAAGAGCCAGGCCTATATCGCTAAGCGCATCCGGCTACTGACCTTGCCGGAGAAGATCCAGAGGGCTATTTCACGTGAAATAATCACCCCGGGACATGGAGTGGTGATCCTGCGGTTGGGTGATGTTGAGGATCAGCTGCGGATATTTAAAGAAATGGTGGAAAAAAAATTATCTATCAGGAATGCCGAGAATTACCTTGGTATGCAATTTGGAAACCGCCTACAGGACGCTCCCTTCGATAAGAAGGATTGCGTGAAGTGTCTTTATAACGGTGACCGGCAGCTCGACCTCTTTGACAAGGACACCCACCTGAAGAGCAAATGCCTCAACGGGGAATGCTACAAGAAAAAGGTTGGCCAGGTTGTCAAGGCCCGGATAGACAAGCTAAAGAAGAAAGGGTATAAGGTGATAACCAACGATGAGTTCCGCAAGAAGTATGGGACGGCTGAGAAAGACTGTACGGATCTGCGGACCTATTACAGCTCCGGATATACGAACCTTGGAGAGAAGTATAAAACAGAATGCCTGGGGGGATGTAAAGATTATCTTGTAGTGGCCGATGACGATGGATCGGTTAATAAGGAAATTTGCACCAAGAAGGAGTGTTACCGGTCCTTGGTTGCAGGCGCGAAAAGGCAAAAAGCAAAGGAGGCTGGTCCGGAAGGAAACCTCACGGATAAGCACCAGGAGCAGATTTATGAGAACAGGACCATTGAAATTAAGCGTGCCGAATGGATGAAGCAGATCTCTACCCGGGCAACCAAGAAGGTGGCCAACACTATGATGCTTTACTTCTTGAGGTATGCCAGCGGTCCGGACTGGTGGTCTGGCCGGCCTATACTTGACTTATTCAAGAGGCTCGGTATTGCTACCAAGACGGACCAGGCCAAGGCGCTCAAGAATGCCTCGTCCGATACCATCCTTAAGCGACTCTATACTGCACCGGAGAAGAAAACCGAGAAAGAAATAACCCTGCTGATCCTTAAGAAGGAGCTTTACGATTATGAAGATAAAGCACTCGACTTCTTTGCCCAGGAGCTGGGTTATGACATCCGGAAAGACTACATCATCAGCGAAGCCTACCTTAATACCCGGACCAAGGACCAGCTGGCGAAACTGGCCAAGGAGATCGGGTTGGTTGAATTTCTCAAGAAGGGAACGGTAATAAAGAACGCAAAGGTTTTCGACCCCGAGAGAATAGCTGATTTGAAGAAGGGGGAAATTATAAAACTCTTCCTGAAGAAGGGCTTCAATCTTAAAGGAAAGGTGCCGGCGGACATAAAAAAGAAAGGAGATTAACTAAATGCCTTGGCTTCAAAGCGACGTAAATGTAGGATATAGAATACACATCATAGAAGAGGACCGAAAACCATTAGAGAAACTCCTGGCCCAGGCGACCGAGTATAACAGCCCCAGAATTATTTACCACCAGCAAAGAAAATTCAGCACGGAGACTATTGTGGCCACGACCAAAGAAGTGCATAGGGTTTTGAAAGAAATGGCTGAGGAGGAAGAATGGGCGCAGAAGCAAAAGATGGCAAGAGAAGCGGAGGAGATATTATGAAGAAAAAAAGGAGACCAATGATCAACCGTAGCGCTGGTTGGGTCAACTTCGCCTTCTGGTTCTTCCACCCAAAACTCAAAAGAGAGGACAGGGAGATTGAGGAGTTGACAAATAAGGCAGGGGCGAGGGAGTGAAGAAACGAAAAAAATGGTATCAATGCAAACGATGTAACCGAATAGTGCTCTTTGAGGATATTATGCTTCTTGGTTGTAAGCAATGTGGTGGCAGTAATGGCTCATCAAATTATGGTTTATTGGAAGCTAAGTTTAGTCGAGGTCGCAGAAGAGACAGATTCAGAGGCACTTATTAAAAGGAGGTAAGAGATGAAGAAGAAAAGTTTAGAACTAAGTGAATTACAAGCATTCAGATTGTGGAGCCATTTAGAAGGAATTTTTTGGGGAAGAACGGTATTGATGGAAAAACTGTGGGATTTCTTTGGCGGTGAAAAGTCTAAGTATTATCAAAGTGATAGGAGGAAGAAATGAAGGAGAAAAAGAGTTTGGTAATGTGGACATCAGAGAATTGGAAACGAGATTTTGTTTATTCTAAATATGGTGGAATATGTTTGCCTGATTGGAACAAACGAAAATCAGAGGCTGTGTCCTTACTTGATGGAAAACTCGTCAAAGTCAGCGTAACCATAAAAGAAAGAAAATAACAAGGAGGCGAAGCAAATGGAAATCTATTTTATTCCGATAATGCCAAGAACTTGGCAAGAGTTTCCAACAGCAGAAAAAACTGTTAATGACCAAAGATTTGAAGATATGGTAGATAAACACATTAAAAAATACTTAAAAGCGTGGAAAGATTTAGCCAATTTATAGGAGTCGCTTTTGGAGAATACAATAAAATGGAAACTTGTAATCTTTCAAGAAATCAATACATAGCCAAAGCAATCTCAAAACGAATAAGAGAAGGGAGGTAAATAATGGAATGGAGATTCCCAGTTTTTGTGGTGGGATTTGCCTTAAACGGCTTGGGTTGGATTTTAATGGCAGTAACTTTTCTGTATGATAAGAGGTGAGAAATGAAGAAGTGTTGCAAGAAGTGGAAAGAGGCTAAGGAGATAAGGATTATATATCCAGGGGGATTTACTTATAATATAGTGCGGGGATGTATCGTGAATAAAAATGATATTCATCTCTGCCCCGAATGCGGCTCATCATTGAAAGAAGAAGTGAGTCTTGAGTCTATGATTATTAAGTATTTTAATACTACACCAAAACAAGAAAGCAAAAGGGAAATAGATAAAGAATTATTGGAGATATTGAGATGGTTTGCTGGAAAGATTAGATATTTATCAGCCGATGTAGATATAGGTGAGAGTATAACAGAAAAGGAGTTTTGGGAAGCAGTTACGAAATATAGTGAGGAAGTAAATATAACAATGCAGAAACGCAAAAGCAAATGAGGAGATAGACCAACTTGAGAGGAGAGAGCCTTGAGCAAAATCGGCCCGATTCTCCATACCTTGTTAGGTAAACTTCAGGCCTTTTGGCGTGAGAACGTGCAAGTCTATGAAACAGATACTCCTAAATGGTTAATAAGGCAATGGAAAAGCAAGGCCGAGGCAAAGAGGGGGGAACTGGAGAAACAAATCAAGGAGTTAGAAGTGGTTTTGTTGACTAAACAAAAAAGGTTAACATAGAATGAGTAAGAAAGAGATTACTAAAAAAGGATTAGAGCAACTTCGTAAAAAGATAGATTATAAAGATTTTGCTTTGTCAAAACCCCGAAGAAAGAAAAGGAAAAAGAAGTCTAATCTACAGAAACGGAAGGAGAACGACAATAGCAAATACTGGCGTAATAGGGCAGATAAGGAATGGTACCGGGTCCAGCATGAGATCTGGGAAAGCCGGTGTGCTATCTGTGGGAAGCTTGGGGAGATACACCACTTGATACCTAAGTCAACAAGGACTTATTCTGTCAGGCATGCCAAAAAGAATGGAATGTGCCTCTGCGCGGATCACCACAAGTGGAATCCGGTCATCTCTGCCCATGGAAGCCCGATAAGTTTTAGTTTATGGTTGCAAGAGACTTATCCGGAACTGCATGATTGGGTATTGGAAAATAGGTGGAAACTGAAGCAACCCTATAATTTTAGGGAAGCATACTTGAGACTTATAAAAAAGAAAGAGTTGGAAAAATGACCGAGGATGCCCTTGATGTATTAAGGAAGCACTGCAAGAAGATAAAGCACGGCTCGATAAAGCCCTTCGTTATACTCAAGGACGGGGTTGCGGTAGAGGTAAGGGTGCAGATGGGCGATGTGATGATAAAATTGAGACCAGAAAAAAAAGACTTGACAAATACGAAAAAATAGTATATTCTACTATAAACAATAGAGACTGAGCCTAATAAAGGCAGGTTGTAGTTCGCTGACTAACTGACTCAAGAACTGAGAGGTGGCCAGCATTCCGAAAGGAGTGTTGGCCTTTTTTATTAGGAGGAATTATGAAACTAAAAGATTGGGAAGCATTTCAAAAGTATAGAGATAAGAGGTTAAAGAAAGTAATTGATTCAAAAGAATATAAAGAGATATACAAGCGAAGAAATGAAGCATTAAAAGTAGATACTGCTCATTTGGACTATTATCGTTTTGTTTATCCATTAACAGAAACATTATTAGATGCCCAAGAAAACCTTTTGATGATGGAAGTCCCCGAAAATACAGTAGAGGGTTGTTTAAATTGGTTGGTTGGGAGAAAGAAACAATGACTGAGAACTTGCCCGCTAAAAAAGAAAAAATAATAAAGAAAAGAAGATTAAATCCTAAACAAGAACTCTTCTGTCAACTCTATGCGAGTGACGAGGAGTTTTTTGGTAATGGGGTTAAAAGTTATAAGAAAGCATATAAAATGGATGATTATAAAAGTGCTATGGTTTTAGCCTCAAATCTGTTAAGAAATATTAAGATATTAGATAGAATAAATGTTTTGATGGATATAGTGATAAATAATGTGGTGGTGGACAAAGAACTCGCTTTTGTAATCAAACAAAAAGAAAATCTTCCGGCAAAAGTCTCGGCGATCAAAGAATACAATGTACTGAAAGGCAGAATAATCCAGAAGATAGAAAAAGAAGAAAGAATACTGATAATCAATCTTCATAAGGATGCGTGATGAGAGATAGACAAACTATTTTAAGGCATCGGTCTTTGCACTATGAAAACCCACAAGTATCTTTATTAAATATTTGTGTGGAAGTTTTGCTTGACATTAGAGACTTGCTCATAATGAATCAAGTAGTCTTTACTATTCCCAGTAATCCAAAGCGTGACGAGGAAATAGCCAAAATCCTCTCGACAATCGCCTCTAATACCCCTAAAAAGAGAAAGGAAGGGTAAGGTATGGCTAAGATTTCGAGGGTAAGACGATTACGACAAATTGTTAGAGACGATGAATTATATCTAAAAAAGTATGGTTCAGGACTCTCCAAAATGGGCCGACTGCAATGTCGTTACTGGTATTATCTTGCACTAATCAAACTCCAAATCGGATATGACTATGATATAGAGAGTGGTAAGTGGAGCAGAAAAAATGGCCTTTGATTATTTATGAACAAACGAGCATCTTTTATTAAGTATTTACAAGGTTTTAAGACAAATGAGCAACAAATCAGACTATTCTTAATCATTCAATAATAGACTTTCGAGGGTGAGGGTCAATGTCCGATAACGTGTCATCTGTCAACTTGGAGGAGAAAATGGGTAAGGTTTTGAGGGAAGAAGACAATTATAGCAAATTCTATGACCAAGTTTATGGTCGTGATAATCCAAAAGGCAAAGCATCGGGTTGGATACAATGGAAAGGGACTGATGTCTGTATAGATTTAGTTTGTGAGTGTGGTGAAAGAAACCACTTTGATGGTGACTTTTTCTACTTTTATCAATGTCAGAAGTGCTTAAGAATATATGCAGTAGGGCAAAACATTAAATTGATTAAGTTATCTGCAGAAGAAATCAAACTTGGTGATCTTGAAAATTGGCAATATAAAGTGGGACAGGATTAAATGGACTGGAAAGACCTCTGGCACCCGACAGACAGACAGATAGAAGCCCACAAGGCGGTGAAGAAGTATAAGTTTTTACTATATGGCGGAGCAGTAGGTGGTGGCAAGTCATACTTCTTGAGATGGGAGACGCTTTATTTACTGCTATACTTCTTTAACAAATACAAAATCACGGATATCGTGGCCGGGTTGTTTTGCGAGGATTACCCAAGCCTTAAAGACCGCCAGTTATCTAAAATAAGAAAGGAGTTTCCTTTGGAGATAGGAAGGCATCACGCAGATCACAAGGAATACGGGAACTGCTTCTTGCTTAACCCGGGATATGGTAGTGGAGTAGTGGCCTTTAGAAACCTCGATGACCCTTCAAAGTATGTGTCAGCCGAGTTTGCTGTGGTTGCCATTGATGAACTCACCAAGAACAAGAAGCAGGTCTTTGATGAACTAAGACACAGATTAAGATGGCCGGGGATACCTGATGTCAAGTTTATATCAGGTTCTAACCCAGGAAGCATAGGCCACGGCTGGGTCAAGAAGATGTGGTTCGACGGGACATTTGAACCTGGCGAGGAAGAAGCTCATCTCTTCCACTTCGTCAGGGCGTTGGCAACTGACAATCCTCATTTAGACCCAAGTTACTATGCCACATTAAGCGGTCTTCCCCCGGATTTGAAAGCGGCCTTAAAAGACGGTAATTGGGACAGGTTCGCAGGCCAGTTCTTCAATGAATGGGACCGAACCATACACGGAGAATGTCCTTTGATTAAAGGCCAATGCAACGAGATAATAGGCATAGACTACGGATACGAGAAACCTTCAAGCGTGGGTTGGTATAAGATAGGAATAGATGGGAAACTTACCAGATACAACGAACTTTACCAAACAGGACTGACCTACACTATGCTGGCTAAGAAGATTATAGAGATGACAGAGGTTGACGATGAACTTAAATACCCAATCAATCTTGAATACATAGTAGCCGACCCTTCAATATGGAATGACAGAGCACATCATAAAGATGCCTTGATAGGAGAGTCCGGCGCCGAGACGATGCAGAGGATATTCAATGAGGCCTGGGGGGTCAGCAGAATTGTTCTGGTGCAGGGGGATAATAACAGAGTGGTGGGATGGGGCAGGTGCAGGGAATACTTGAAACCCTACAAAGACCAGCACGACCAAAAGACAGCCAAGTTCGGAGTAACGAGGAATTGCACCGAGTTCAATAGGTCTTTCCCAGATTTGGTATTCTCCAAGACAAGGCAAGGAGATGTGGACACAACAGGCGAGGATCACGCAGGTGACGAGTTCAGGTATGTGGTGATGTCCCGCCCTGAAACTCCCACTCCTCCGTCTAAACACCATATACCCACCACAGAAGAACTGATACGAAAGAGGGTCAGGGACAGTCTGACAAAGAAGAAAGAGCCGAAGATAATAGGGATGTAAAAGATGCTACGAAAACAGATAAAAGAAAGTGATTGTTTGGAATATGGTTACCCCAAATATTACGGGTTTGTATATCAAATTTACGAAGATAAGCATAAACCTTCTTGGGCACAAAAGCCAACTGGCGTTCTCGTTTTTTATCTTATACCCTTTGACTATCTTGTAAGATTCTTTATTCATTGTCAATTGAATATTCTAATAATGATTACTCGGATTCCAGTAAAAATAAAAAGAAAGTGCCGACCGTATCTTTGAAAGATAATAAGGAGGTGATTAACAAATGAAGAAGTTAGTAATCGTGTTACTGGCCTTGATGCTGGCTGGCTGTGTTTCAACCAAGAAATACAAGCAACTTGACAGAGTAACTTTAAGCCACATCCAGTTAAGAAATCAGATTATATCTGAACTGGTGAACGCCAAGACCGAAGAAGAAAAGCAGAAAGTGATTAAGAAGTATGGTATCAAGATAACACAACCCGACCTTGATGACCGAGGTTAAGGAGGAGACCAATGGATAAGTTAGTAGAACTAAAGGCTCAGATTTACGACATCATCGTGGAGAAAGAGAAACTGATGAAAGATTATCGGCAACTGAATGAAAAGCAAGCATTGTTGCAGAAACAGATACAAGTAGGAGAGAAACCAAATTAAAATGAAAGAACTGCGAAACACCTTTGAGAACATACTTGAGATGCAAACTGCGATATACAGAAAATTGCTTGATATGGAAGAAGGTCGCACAAGAAGAACACTCAAGCATTTCTGGTGGAAGTTCGAAGAGGCTTTCAAGGTTGAATATCCCAGAAAACCTCGTGGCCTTTGTTATTCTTGGGAATACGAAGGTCGGTGGTGGCAATTCGGGAAAAAGTTGACAATTTACTTATTCAGACTTGCCATCCAGTTTACTAAGCCACCCAAGATATACATTAGGAGGGAGGAGAAATGAAAAACATAATAAAAAGGTGGCTTGGCATAAACACCAGGGAATCCCTATATTAAGGAGGCAAAATGATTTACATTAGCGGGGTGCTTTTAACTGGAGGATTATTCGTGCTGATCGTGGTCCAAGGTCTTCAGTCATTTTTTGAACGCAGGAAGTTCTTGACCCTCATAGACCGACTTACCGACAAAGTAATGAGCCGAGACTATCGAGACTATGTCTGGGGTCAAGATATGAAGAAAGGAGTCCCGCCACCTACCTTTAGAGACAGAAGCGATGAGGCGGAGGCGAGGATTGAAGAAGAGAACAAGAGAGCAACGGAACTGGTCAAGAAAGCGGGGGGATTGAGCAAGCAGTTGGAGGTGAAGTAATGGACACTTCAAAAGAATATGTAAAGATGTGTGACAAAGCGGAGGAGATACAGAATAATAAGTGGTTGAAATTGAAATGCTTTTATGGGGGAAAATATCCTTGGAATGAGGGGGATATGTTTTTCTCGAAAGACAAGGTATATGTGTATAATGATTGTTCGCTTAGTGAAGGTTTTATTGACCCACAGGCTTATGATAGAAAAGGTGTTTGGCTCCCCCGCCAAGACCAGTTGCAAGAGATGTTACCGAAAAGATATGCCACTATTCATGCCAAGATTGGTCATTTTGGGAAATGGTTAAGAGACAATGACGAATACTTAGAAAATGCTTTTTGTGGAAACGAGTCAATGGAACAACTCTGGCTCGCTTTCGTGATGAAAGAGAAATACAACAAGATTTGGAACGGTGAGGGATGGATAAAGGAATGAACAAACCCCTACTCTGTAAAAAGTGTGGAAGAGAACTGCCCCACGAAGTCATCTACGGCACTGTGAAGATAAAATGTAAATGTGGATATATGAATGTGTTTCAAGCAGGGCACTGGTGGCCAGAGAAAGTAATGGGAAGGGAATAATGGCTGACTGCAAATATATGATGGCTCACCCCTTTGACTGGCTGAAACAAATGATGAAGTTCAAACACGACAAGAGGCTGACGAACCTAAAAGAAGAGGGTTTCAATGGCTATATCCAGTTGAACTTCTTCAAAGGTCATTTGGTCGATGCCAACCGCTATGACACTATAAAACCGGAAGATATAAAAATAGGGGGGACTGGCTGAATGGAGGTGATAAGAAGTGTATACAGTAAAGATTGACAAAGTGGAAAATGGGTTCATTGTGAGGGCAGGATGCAAAAACTTCGTCTTTCAAACTTATAAGCGATTGGAAAAGGAACTCAAGAAGTATTTGGAAGACCCCGAGGGTTACATCAAGAAGCATAGGTATGGCGAGTGTGCGGAATCACCAGCAGTTATCGGGCCTACTCAGACAGATGTTGTTGTTGGCACTCAAGATTATGTGACTGAGACTACTACTGATGGGAGTTCTGTAGTAACTGTTAGCCAAAGATAAATAACGGGGGTTGGGGATTAGCCAGGTATCGGGATTGGTATATACCAACGCAGGATTGACCCAACCATAAAGGGCGTTGCAGTTCGCTACTGCTGAAATCCAATTCTGTCCAACCCCCTCCAAACTTAATACCTTAACAGGACAATCCTGAATAAGTGAAGCCTGTTGGTTCTAATGAACCAATGGGCTTTTTTTATTGGAGGTGACAAGAATGCAGAGAACTTGGGTAGATAGCGAAGGAAACAGAGGAAGGATTATCTTATTTTCCGAATTGCCCGACGATGCGGTTGACAACCTACAAATAGAACATAAATTATCCCGAATGCCCCAGACCTTTCTGAAAGAGGAACATCTCAAATGCCTGACCCTGAAGCAGTTGGAAGTGATAACTATGCGGTTCTGGGGGGATATGGAAGTGAAAGAGATTGCCAAGAGGATAGGGATAACAAGTGACGCAGTATATCGGAGACTAAGAGGGGCGTATAAAAGACTTAGTATCGAGATAAACCTCTAATAATTTGCATAAGGTAGGGAAGTGTGTAATTAAGGAGTTCCTATGCCAAAAATATGGACAAAAATTTTATCAGGAAAGAAAGAAAGCCAGCAACTCACAGAAGAACAACAAGCCGACCTTAAATTCGTAGATGATTTTTACGATGAAGGAATGAAAGCCAGACGCCCCTATGAGAAGCAATGGTATATCAATATGGCCTTCTTTCTTGACCAACACTGGCTTACTTGGAACGATACCAAGAGGAAATTGGAAAAGCCCGTCGTTCCTTCTTGGAGAAAACACATAACGATTAACAAAATAAAACCCAATGTCTTACATATATTAGCCAAACTCACTAAAAATAAACCAATCTATCAAACCATTCCCGCTACTACGGAGGACGATGACCGAAACCGAGCAGAAATCTCTTTGAAAGTTCATAAGTATTTACATCGTATCAACCAGATGGACATCCTTAATCAACGCCTTTATCTATGGAAAATAATCTACGGGACGGCATTTAAAGAACCTTATTTTGACGAATCGAAGGGAACGAAAATCCCCAAGAAAATTAAGACTGAAACAATAGAAGGCCAAGAAGTTCCGATTAAGGTTAAAGGCAAAGAGCAATACTACGATACCGATTATACTGGTGAAGTTAATAACGAAATATACAGTCCTTTTTCTATTCTTCCCGAATCAGGAGCAACCGACTTTGAACATTCGCAACGGATGATGAAAATAGTCACAAAGTCAATCGAATACATCAGAGAAAAATATGAGGCGGGCAAGTTCGTAAATGCGGAGTCCAGGACTGCTGGTTCTTCGGTGCAAAGCCAACTGCTTAATTTGATGGGTGAGCAATATACCACGCCCCACATCACCCAGAAAGACAAGAAAGAGAAAACATCGGCAGAGGGATTCGCCATTATCAAAGAACTAAAGGAACTACCGAGCAAGAAACATCCCAAAGGAAGACTCATTAGGGTTTCTAATGGCGTGTTGCTTGACAGTGGCCCTTTGCCTTATAAATTTATGATAAGACGTAGGACTTTCGGAATAGTCAAATATGACTACACTCCAGTAGCCGAGAGGTTCTGGGGGGATACTTCGGTCGTTTCTATGATACCCATTAATGTTGAATTGAACAAGACAGTATCCCAGATTATTGAGATTAAAAATTTAACGGCCAAGCCGAAGTGGATTGCCTACACACAGAACAAATTAATTGAAACTGCCATTACTTCGGAATCAGGTGAAATAATAACGATAACTCACGTCCCAGGCGTTCCAGACCCCCATCCTATTGACCCACCAAATATACCTGCTTATGTTCCGGGATTATTGGAACGAGGGGATAAGGATTTGGAAGATGTATCACTTATCCACGAAGTCTCAAAAGGAGTCACGCCTCCCGGGGTGACTTCTGGAGTAGCCATCCAGTTTTTACAGGAACAAGATCAGACAGTCTTCGGGCCAGTCGCCAGTCGGTTTGAAACCAAAGAAGGCGAAGCGGGAACTTACGAACTGGAAATCGTTAAAGAAAGATATAGAGAATCAAGGGTAATAAAAATAGTCGGAGAAAATAACGAAATAGAAGTTTTTGATTTTATGGCTACAAAGGATATGCCTACCGATGTCATAGTTCAGTCGGGTTCTTCGTTACCCCATAGTTTAGTAGCCAAGCAGCAGTTGGTCTTGCAGTTCTACGACAAGGGAATGCTGGGCGATCCCCAAGACCCGCAAGTAAGACAGAAAGCGATGAGACTGGCCGAGATGGGCGGGGTTGACGTTATCTACGAAGAGGCGGCCGCTGACGAAAGAGAGGCAGAAAGAGAACACAAACTCTGGGAGAAAGGTTTACCTGCCGAAGTCCAATTTTTTGACAACCACAAGACCCATCTCATCAGACATTATCTATTCTGCAAGTCCGACAGATACCGCAACCTTATTAAGGAAAGGCCGCAGTTTGAGGTAGGAGTAAAGGCTCACATTGACGCACACACCCAGCAAGACCCAGAACGAATAGCGATGCAGAAGCAGGAACAGATGATGCAAGAACAACAGCAAGTCCAAAGGAAGCAGTTGGAAGTCGACAGTGCGATTAAACTCCAAAAAGCAGATGATGACCGAGCAACGGCAGCGAGTAAAGTATTAACAGAGGTTACTACACGGGAAAGGCCTCCAGAAAAATCTCCGCAAGGAAAGAAGAAATGACAGGACAAACTTTAGCCACATATGCAGGAGCATTAAAACGAGATTACAAAGACTTGCATATGAGAATTGCTAAAGCGAGATTAAAACGGAAGAAAAGGAGATAGTTATGCCTTATCCTAACATTCCAAAACATTTACAATCCAAGATGGAAAGATGCGTTGCTAAAGTTAAAGCAAAAGGCGGAGTTAAAAATGCCTATGCTGTTTGCTATCGAAGTTTGATGGGAAGTAAGGGTGGTGAAAACCCTAACTCAATACACGAAAAAATAGCCCAAGCAAGATTAAGGAGGAAGAAGTGAAAAAGGCAACTAAAAAGGTAGTTAAGAAAGTAATTGAGAAAGAAAAAACCCTTGAAGAATTAAACCGAGAAATTAAATGGTTACGCACAGAGTGGCGCAACGATTACAGTTCGTGCAGGACATTAGTTCGGAGAGACAGAAGAAACACCCCTGGCAGACTTTATAAGGTATTGAAAATTTCTGACAAGGGATTTTGCATATTGATATATGGGAGAGAAAAGAAAGACTACGAAAATATCTCCTTGGGTAAGGAGTGGGCGATATAGAAGACCAAGCGGAACAAAGTCTATTAGGACTAATCTAAAATCCGCAGTCTAAGGAGGAGTAGGATGCCTATCGTAGAAAAAGAAGAGAAGAAGGGTGACCAAGTAGTCTTAGAGGAAAAAGGAACTCCAGAGAAAGAAACGGAGCAACCCAAACCCGAAGGTGACACAGTCAAACCCGAAGAAGTAAAGATGGTGGAGATTGAGGGGAAGAAAATGCCACTCTCTCAAATTCAGGAGGCTTTGAAAGATTCTGAAAACAAGAGCAAGTGGCAGAGAGAACTAACCCAGAAAGGCCAGAGTATTGCCGATGACACCAAATTGATTGAGCGACTCAAACCGATGGCCGCTTTTCTTGACGACCCTGCTAATGAGGAAAAACGTAAGAAAATTGAGGCTATCGCCGAGGGGATTGAAGAAGCAAGAGAAGAACTGCCTCCAGAGGATGAACTCGAAGACCCTGCTATTGCCAAGTTAAGAAAGAAGTATGACATAGCACTTGCCAAAATTGATAAGACGCTAACAACCATACAGCGTGGTTCATCTGAAAAAGAACTGGCAGACACTGCACGAGAAGTTGCTCAAGAAAGGAAAGAAGTCAAGGTAAAATACAAAGACCTGGACGAGAGTGAACTTGCTTTTATCGAAGAAATTGCTCTTGGAAGACAAGGCGAAAATCTTGTCAAGGTCGCCGATGAGTATGTTAAATACCTACAGGGAAGGGACAAAGGCACTATCAAGACATACTTGGAGGACAAGGAAAAAGACGGCAAGAAATTCGCTGAAATTGGGGGTTTACCATCTGCTTCACCTGAAAGAAAATTATCCCTCTGGGGAGAGGGAAAGGATTCACCAAGAAAAGCACTTGAAAACACATTAAATAGATTGAAAAAGGAGGAATAAAATGGGACAAGACCTTTCGAATTTTGCTGGTGCCTTAAAGAGGGATTATCACGGCCCGATTGTAGACGCTCTTAACAACCTCAGCATCCTCTATTCGCAGTTGGACAAAAACGAGGAAGATGTTCAGGTTTCAGGAGAGGGTTTTTCGGCCTACATTCCCATCAAGGTCAAGCGAAATGTAAGAGGCGTTGCCGTCCGTGCAGAGGGCGGAGTTTTACCCACTGCTGGCCATACGACAGTTAAGCAGTTAGTTATACCTTTGATGTATAACTACGGCGGAATTAACTTTACTGGCCAAGTAATCAAAGCATCTGCAAAGTCTGCGACTTCGTTCGCCAAAGTGGCGGATTTAGAAGTCAAGGATATGGTTACCAATTTCAGGATTGGGACCAACAGGCAGATGTTTGCACCTGCCTCTGGCTATTTATGCCAGACCAATGGAGCCGACCAAAGTGGTTCCAATTCTACGGTAACCGTAAACAATCCAGGAACACAGTGGTTCGAAGTGGGAATGACAGTTCAGTCGTTCCCCGACACTACTTCTGGAGCGGCCTCTGGTGATAGTGACATCAGTCAAGGATTGACAGAACCAACCTCGCATATGGTTGGGAACATTCTGTCTTCCACGACCTTCCAATTGAACGATTACACTGATGCCGAGATTACCACTGAAAAGTGGGCTACTGACAGGTTCATCTTCAACTGGGGAGCCAGAACTTTGGAGATGAACGGATTGATGGACATAATCGATAATTATAGCCTTCAGTCAACTTCATCTTGGTTCGGACTTCAGTTAGGACTCCAGACCATTCACGGTTTGAGCAGGTCAACTTATCCTATACTGGAATCTAACATCGAGCACGGTAGCAACAGTAACAGGGACATTTCCGAGGGTTTGCTACAGGACTTGCTGGACGCCATTGAAAAGTCAGCGGGGAAACAGCAAGACAACAGGACGCTTCACTTCATTACTACTTATGGTGTGAGGAAAATGTATGCCGACTTGCTACAGGCAGACAGGAGATATATGAAACCTGTCGATTTGAAGGGTGGATGGAAAACCCTTGCTTATCAGTCAGGGAATGACTTAATTCCTTTCATTGTTGATAAGCATTGCACACCTAACACTGTCTTCTGTTTTGACACCCGATACTTGAAAATCTACCGGGCGGGCAACTTTGACTGGATGGATTTTGACGGGCATATGTTCAGGCAGAAGGTTGATACCAGTGGAAGATACGATGTATGGGAAGCAATGATGTACTGTTACATGAATCTTGGCTGCTCCAGCTTTCGTAACCAGGGCGCTTTGAGGGATATCAGCGAGAGTTAAGAGTGATTGACGAAATGAGAGGATTTCTATGGAAGACAACATTTTCATTTTGAACTATGTTGCAGGATTGTTTGACGGTGAGGGCTGTATTGTTGTTGCCCTTCAGAAACCAACCCCCAAAAACCAACTTCAATCTACCATCCATTGGCTTCAGGTAGCCATAGCCATGTCTCACCAGCCAACGATGGAGTGGTTGAAAGGTTGTTTTGGAGGTTGTATTGTGACCGATAAAAAAGGAAAAAGTAGGGGAGACAGAAGGCCTCACTATTCTTGGAGAGTCCAAGGCAATCAAGCCAAAGATTTCCTTCTCAAAATAATCCCATTCTTGAGATACAAAAAAGAACAAGCACTTCTGGCCATTGATTTTCAGACCAAGAAACAAGAACAGAAAGGGAAGCCATATGTTAAACTTCCCGATATCATTGTTCAAGAAAGAGAGGAATACAGAAACAGACTTCGACGAATGACAAACGGAAAAATGTCTGTTACTGGATACCAAAACAGTTTTTAGTTTTTAATCTATCTTGCGGGGGAGTTCCATAACTTCTCCGCAGGTAGAACAAGGAGGAATGAAATGGGAAAGAAACGATTTATAGGGATGGCTCTGGTGGCTGTCTTGCTGTTGGTGGCTTCGGTTTCAGATGCAACAATCAAGAACCGTGGTGTCCACAAGAAGGCCGACATCGATTTGGGCAAGATCAATATTGAGGATAGCCCAAACGAACATAGGGCTTTGGCAGACGGCTACAACAGGTATCTACAACTACCCAAACCGACCAACGCCCAACAGATTACACCTGCTTCTGGTTACAACGGGGCGATTTACTACGACTCCTCTGATGACATTCTTTATGCTGTTATCGGAGGGTCAGCGGTTGACTTGGGTGCGGCTGCTTCTACCGAGACTTTGGACGCTGCCTACACAGCAGGAGCAACTATCCTGCTTGATGCGACTGGTAATCTATCAATCACGACCAACCCTGATAGTAACCCTGCGTATCTTCTTTTAGATACCGTAACAGGTTCGGGGGCTGCGGCTGAAATGATAAAGATTACCACGACATCTGGCACGATTACTGATGCCATTGATTTGTCTGATGCTGGGATTGTCAATGCTATCAACATTGGGGCGAATGTCATCTTGGGTGGTGAGGCGACAATCGACTTCACCGACTTTGATGTGTCGGCTGATGGTTTGATTATTGTTGCTAACGATGCTGACGGGGTTGCGCTAACGGTTAGTCCGTCGATTGCCACTACTACGGCTATTGATGTGACTGACGCCAACATCACCAATTCAATATCGGTTGCTGCTAACAAAATCTTGCTCACTACTGGAACTATTGAAGGTGGTGCGGCAGTGATTGACTTCACTAACTTTGATGTTAGTGGTGCTGGTGCGATTGTTGGAACGTCTTTAGACGTTGGCTCTGGAAATATTACTACCACAGGCAATTTAGATGTGGGGAATGTTCTGGAGAGTGCAATTCAGCCCGCAAGTGGTAATTTGACCATAGATGGTGCTACTGGTGCTTCTACGATTACCATAGGTAATCTTTCAACTGCTGGTATTACGATAAGTGATAATGTTACCTTTGGTGTAACTTCGTTGTTTTCTGGAGCAACTGGGTTAGGTTTTAGACAAGCATCAGAAGTTATCAGTTCATCTATTGCTGACCAATTAGACATCGATGCGGTTGGAGAAGTGGAAATCGCTACGGCAATTCTTGATGTGAATGTAACCGATAGTTCGTCTATTCAAGTTACAGGCACGTCTAAGAATTTTGACATTGCCACAAGTGATGGCGATATTACTTTGACTGCTGTTGGTGGAACTCCTGGTGACATTATTCTCAATGCTGGGGATGATGTTACTATTGACGCAGTGGGATTGCTTGAGTTAAATTCGTCTGCTGGCGTTATCAGTATCGGAAACGATGCCGTCACGCAGAACATTAACTTGGGAACTGGTGCTGCAGCAAGAATAGTTACCCTCGGTGAGATAACCACTCTTACTGAAGTCCAGATTGATGGACTTTTGGTTGACATCAATGCTGGCAGTTCTGGTCTTACAATGGACGCAGGAGCCGCTTCTAACTTAACGACTTCTGCTGGCGACTTGACGCTTGAGTCTGCGGCTGCTTCAGTCAACATTAACGCTAATGAGACTGTGGCTGATCAGATTAAACTGAATGCTCAGGGAACTGTAGCAAGCACGAGTGCCATCAATATCACTACCACTAATGGTGGGATAATGATTGACGCTAATGGTGCTACCAATGGCGACATTACGATTGATGCCGCAAACGACATCGATATGAATGCCGCCTATCTTGGTGTCATTACCCTGGATACAGCCGATGATGCGACTGCCGATGCTACCGCAATAGCCGACATCACGATTACTGCGGGTGCTAAAGGCGCTGGAACTGGAGATGGTGGAGATGTAATCCTTGTTGCTGGTGATACTACTGGCGGAGTGCAGGGATACATCAAACTTCAGGATGATGTTCTGGTTCAGACCACTGAGAAAATCTACTTCCAAGACACAGGAACATTCATCAATTCTCCTGCAAACGGGAAGATTGAGATTGAAGCCGATGGTGCTGGTAACGATGACATCACTCTTGATGGTGGAGTCACCATTCCAACAGGTCACATTTTGACGATAGCTGACGCTGGGTCTATCACTTTGAATGCCGAGAAAGTTACGGCTCACAAGGAAGTATCGGTCGCTGTTTACGCTACGGCCAACACAGCCAACAGTTTCGGTATTCTACCGATAATTGCTAACTCCAAGATTACCCACATCTCTGTAGGCTTTGTGGCTATTCCTGCCTCTGGGGGTGGGACGGTTCTGTTAGAAGTCTACAACAGAGACGGCGGAGCGGCTTCGGATAACTTGTTAAATGCTGCTACTTATGACCTTGAGGGAATGACCGATATGGTTGCTGCTGATATGACTCTTACTGGGACTGGTGGAGACTTACAGCCCGATGATGGCGATTTTGTGTATGTCGTCATTACCTCCAACAACGGTGATATGACTGGTGGAACTGGCGGAGTGATTAACATCAAATACACCATTGATTAACTGAATTTGTGGAGGGGCAGGATTTTATACTTGTGGTATTCAGTCGCACTGTGGTAACACAAAGGACTGACCACTTTTCATAGACCTCCTGCCCCTCCGTGAGAGAGAATTATGCCTACTATGTTGAAAGAAGTTTTGAAATACAGCAAGGGACAAAAGGGTCTTTACAAGAATTGGCGAGCCCAAAAGATGCTTCAGAGTTACGACAAGGATTTAGTAGTCAGGTGGCTCTATGACAAGCACCGTTGGTCAATTTGGACTAAAGACCGAAAGGGAAAAGAATATCTCATCTGTGTGGTAGAGAATCTTGATGGCAGTTACCGAAACATTGACCGTAGAGACCTCATATCTCTTATTAGAGCCGACTTATACCGCAGAACAAGGGCAGATACCCTTCTAAAGGAAATCGAGACACACAACGCAACCTTAGAAGAGAGCAAAAGAAAGAAATTGAGTGACGATGTGCGGGCGATAAGTCGGGAACGTTGGAGATACACTTTCGGGCATCCTGTGGTAAATGTTCCATTCAACTTGAAAGGATAGAAGTGTGAAATCTATCTTGAATTTAGGGAAAAAATCGTGTCAACGTTGTGGATTGTGCTGTTATTTACAAACTAATGTAGCGGTAGAAGGCAAGCAGTTCATCCCCGTTCCCTTGATGGTGGACGGTTTCAGCGAAAGCGAAAAGAAGTATTTGTCTCTTCAAGTGTGTGCATCTTTTGACCGAGCAACAAGGAGATGCAAAGATTACGAGAACAGACCTCCTGCGTGTAAGAGATTTTTCTGTAATGGGAAACCCCGACCACAAGTTCTGAACATAACTGGATTGCCAACAAAAACCATACAACCAAAAAGAATTTTAATGCCAAATAGAGAGATGAGAAGGAGGATGAAATGAGTCTTGTAAAAATAACCAAAATTTTGAGTGCAGAAACATTGTCTGATACATCGCCCGGACTGACCCAGACTAAATACACCGAGTTTCAGGATATATCAAAGCACAATTTCGCTTTAGATATAGGAATAGTGCTGGTTAATGCGGGAACTTCTACCGATATTGATGTTTATTATGAGTTCGGTATGCCGACTTTAGATAAGAATGTTGCTATCGGTTCTGGAACTTTGGTAGGTTCGGGACTTGATGACATTACTGTTGCAGGGACTTTCAATGCCCCGCTGCCTACTTTGTGGCGCCCATTCCAAAGACGCTACCGGGTTCAGGTTGACGCTACCGGTTCTCCTGATACTTACAAGTATTCTTCAAATGACGGAGAAAGTTGGGACGAAGAGGGTATCAGTATGACTACTTCGGCGGTGGAACTTGGAAACTCCGGGATTACCGTATTGTGGGCGGCCAATACAGGACACGTCCTAAACGAACACTGGGACTTTGATGTTACTAATTTAGTTTGGTTCAACTCCACTAAGAACATTGATGCTGCGAGCATTGCTTCAAGTCGGACACTTGACTCTGAGACCTTGAAACCCGGCAAGTATATAAGGTTTTTGGTAGACAACCAATCTGGTAGTGCCACAGCCATAGTTTCGATGTATCTGATAACGCAAATGTAAGGAAAGCCTATGATATAAAAAGGAGTAAATTATGCACTTGCTCGAAATGATACAGCAAGCAAAAACCGATCACGGACACTCAGCACTGTTAGATACAAGTGCTCTCACTACAGAGGTGGACGACAAACTGACTATTGCAAGTTGGGTAAGGTGGATAAATAATTCTCAACAATACCATCAGGGCATCGTGCTTGAAGCAGCCCAAGATTACTTCGGAACACAACAGACCATTTCTTATGTCTCTGGAACTAATGAATACTCTCTACAGGGAAATGAACTCCGTATAAGATTGATAGAAAGAACCGATACCGACCCCGACAGAATTATTAGGCCGATTATTATAAATGACAGACTATTAGCCACTCCTAAATATGCCGCTTGGAATGTCTTCCGTTCACGGGAGTATTCCTACCTCTGGGGCAATATGATTGGGTTTGTGGCAGGCGAGGCAGGCACTGCTGATGTTCTTTACATTAGACGCCTGCCCGATTTGTCTTACGGGACTGCCTCTGCCGCAGACGCCACATCCATAACCCTCTCCACAACTCCTACCTTTGGAACTACCGCAATCACAGACGATTACTATAATGGTGCTACAGTCAGGATAGTCTCTGGAACTAACTCAGGTCAACAGGCAGTAGTTACTGATTATGTCGCAAGCACTAAAGTCATTACGGTTGCTTCGTGGCTTTCTGGAACTCCGTCAGGAACTATCGTATATGACATAGTCTGCGACATTCCTGTTCAGCACCACGAGGCAATTTGTATCTATGCCGCCATTAAAGCAAAGATGTCCGATAAGGATGATACGAGACAACTTCAAGCCCATCACAAAGGACTTATAGAACGAATGGTGGCGGGTTTATCAATAAGAAGTTCCCAAGAGCCTCGCTACATCAGATATTTAGAGGACCCTGGATATGATTGGTAAGGAAAAATAAATGCCTAAACTATTATCAATCAAACGATTTAGAGGAATGATAACCACGGGAGATGTTAAAGATATACCTCCTGACCACTGTTATATACAACAAGATATGACCAATATCTTATTAGATAGTATCAGCACCCGCCCCGGAACTACCAAGTCCAATACGAGTGCTTATGCGGGGGGGTTGTTAGGGCTTTTTCAGTATAGAAAAAAGAGCGGACAATACAAGACGCTTTCTGCTAATTCTAATGGGGAACTTCGGGGAGACTGATGCCTAAATTACTTTCAATAAAAAACTTTTTAGGAATGAATACAACGAAGCGGAAATTACCCCCCCAGCAGGCAAGAGAAATATCTGATATGGTTTCTGAGAGGGGATTAACGAGGACTCGACCAGGCTTCGGAAAATACAATGTCTTGGCTCAAAGTGGGGCTATTTTAGGTATATTTGATTACAGAAGAAAGAATGGACAGAAAGGTTATTTGTTCGCTGATGCTAATGGGGACTGGTGGGAGTGGGAGCAGTTTCATTTTGGCCCAGAGGAAGATGGTGGAGACAATTTCTGGTGGACAGTAATGTATGAAGCGAATGAGATGCCCGATGTAGCATATCCTGTATGGATTCTATATGATCAACTAAATAAATGTTCAGTATCTAATGGAATATTGACAATACCGTTTACTGCTGAAGTTAGTAATGAAATAGTGGTTTATCAAGAAGATGTTATGGCCAACAATGCAACTGGGAATATTTTAGAAATAAGAGCAAAAGGGGTTGGGCTTGAATCCAGTGGCCCAAATGCACAATTCAGTATCCGAGATGGCACTAAGCAGAGTTCGATGGCAATTAGGTCTGATAAGATTCTCGGCGGTGCTTCTGAGTATGTTATGGATACTATGGATGATTATCATATTTATCGACTTACGGCTAAAGGGACTAATTCTAAAGTCTATGTCGACGGTGTTTTAAGAATAACATTTACTCCCTCTTCAAACGCACTTAACAAAGTTTATTTTGGCCTTTATAGTCCAAGTGGTTTATCTTGTTCTCTTCTTATAGATTATGTCCGCTACTACACAGGAGGCTTTTAGATGGCTATCATAAAGTCGGGGATGCAAACTGCTTATAATTGGAATGGAAATGAGTTAAACGATTTATTTTATATGAGCAACGGCATCGATAGGATGTTAGTTTACGACCTCGTCACCGTAACAAATATGGGAATAAGACCCCCTCCCTCCGCAGCCACAGACGAGGGAACTAATTTAGCAGGTTCTCTGACAGTAGGCGGAGTGTATAAGTGCAGATTTGAGTATTACAACATCAATAAGAAACGCTCTTCAGGTTTCAGTCCCGCATCAGCAAATATCACCTGCCAATCAAACGGGGGGATAAGGGTTGATATCCCTACCCATACAGGCATAGATGCACAGGTTACGCATATAAGGGCTTATTTAACTGCTGATGGGGCGAACATTTATCGCTATGACGGGATAAAGGCTTATACTGGCACGGCCATTGAATACGACTTCACCATAGCAGAATCTGCCCGAATTACCGTAATGGGTGAACTCAACTCTGCGGGAACTGCCAATATAGATGTTCATGGAGTTCCTTTTACTTGTCCTTACTTGATGCCTCACGATAATAGAATGTGGCTTTTCGGAACGAGGATTTACTCAACAGGAACAGTAACTATGGCCGCTGACCCCACAGTTGAGGGTTCAAGCACAGTTTGGACAGATGGAATGCAGGGAATGTATTTTCAGATAGATGGAGAGGCAAGAATTTACACCATAGAAAGTGTAACGGATTCCGATACTCTTGAATTGACCGAAACATTTGCAGGGACTACGGGAGCAGGGAAGTCTTACTATATTTACGGAGAAGATTCTATACTTTATTATTCTTACATTACTACAACAGGCGTGGTTTGTCCCGAAAGTCTCCCGCAGGATGTGGTTCAGCACTGGATACCCGTTTCTAAAGATGACGGGTTCAGGGGAACAGGCCTGAAAAAAGTGGGCAGGAACGCCTATGTGTCAAAAGAGAACGCACTCTATCTTTTGAGCGGAGACAGACCTGCGAACTATCGTGTCACCCGCATACCTTTATCTGACGGGGCATACCACAGAACTATGTCTGAAGACGAAAGCGGAAACCTTATCTATGGTTCAAGGTCTGGAGTTTATGTATCAAATGGGAATGAAACCTTTAGCCTTACAAAAGAGTCTATCCAAAACATCTTCACGGGAGAGGGAAACCCACCTTGGTATATCAACAAAGCAAGATTAGAGTATATGCACGGGGTTTACGACATATTAAATAAAAGATACCTTTTGTGGGTGGCTTCTTCAAGTTCCAGCAAGGAAGATAAGTGCTTGGTTTACGATTTCAATAAGATAGACGGACAGCCCATAGGTTGGTATTGGTGGAACATAGAAGCGACCTGCTCGGCGATCGTCAGAGACGCAGACAGCAAACCCTGGGTCTATTGGGGAGACGAAAATGGGTTTGTCTATTACTTGAACCCTGATGCCACCAACGATGCGGCGGGAATGAGTGGAGCGGAGACAAGAAGGGGAACGGCGACTGCTGGGGCAAGCACTACCTTGACCGATAGTGGAGCGACTTTTAACACCACAGGAGATGGACTAAAGGCCTGCAAGATAAAGATACTTTCGGGAACGGGAATAGGACAGGAAAGGATTATATCTTCCAATACTGGAACTATTATTACTGTTACTGCCAGTTGGGATACTAACCCTGATAATACCTCGGTTTATGCCATCGGTTACATAGACGCTTACAGAAAGACTGGATGGATTGACTTCGGGGTATTGCTTGATAAATTTATAAGACGAATTAAAATGGTTTTTAAACCTCAATCAAGCACCTACTCCGCTTATTTGAAGCATTATGCAGACTTCATTAGCACTCAGATTGGCAACACCCAGTATTTCAATATGGCAGAGATCAAAGGATACCATTCTGCTAATTTTGCCGCCAATCGTGCTAAACATCACCAGATAGAATTTGGGATTTGCGACACCGACCGAGTTATAGAAGTGCGAGAATTGGAATTGGAAGGCGGAGTATTCGGAACTCCCGAGGAGACAAAAGAGGCGGAGAGTTAAAATGCCATTTCCAAAAGGGGGAATTCCTTGGAACAAAGGTATTCCTCGGACAAAAAAAACAAAGGAAAAAATGTCTGAAACGAGAAAGCAAAGAATAGCAAGTGGTATGATAGTAATTTGGAATATAGGTATTCCTTGTTCTAAAAAGATTAAAGAAAACTTAAGAATTGCAAATTTAGGCAAACAACATTCTGAGAAATCCAAACAACTTAGAAGAGAATGGAATCTAAAACATAATTGGAAACCACCTGTAAACTGGGGGGCTGATAATTATAATTGGAAAGATGGAAGAAAAAAACATAAGGCTGGCTATATTTTAATTCTTCAACCTGATCACCCGAAGGCGAGTTATAACTATGTTATGGAACATCGGTTAGTTATGGAGAAAAAGATAGGCAGATATTTAGAAAGGTGGGAGATAGTTCACCACATCAATGGAATAAAAGACGATAACAGACCAGAAAATTTGGATTTATGTCCAAACCAAACAGAACATTTAGCAGTTACTAAATTAGTAGAAGAAAATAAACAATTAAAGAAAAAGATTAAAGAATTAGAAAAGAGGTTACAAGATGTTAGGAAATAGGTGGTCATTTCCAAAAATTACGGGGTTAGATGACTTTGTTAGGGCAGTAATATCTGAGATAAACGATACTCAAACAGGAGGCACTATAGGCTTAACTACTCTTGTAGAAAAACTTTACTTTAAAGATTTATCTACCCCTCCTATTGGAAATATCCTCTTAAAGGTTTTAGACCAAGTCCTCTATTTCAAAGACTCTGGAGATACCTCCGCCATTCAGATTATCACTTCTTTGATAGACGAGGTGGTGGGGACTTTTGACGGAAGGGATTTAAGCGTTGACGGAACAAAACTTGACGGGATTGAAAGTGGGGCAACCGCCGACCAGACAGAAGCGGAAATACTTACTCTTTTGGGGTTAACATCGGTAGAAGTAGACCAGTTAGGGAATATAGGAGCAACAACTATAAGTGCCACTCAATGGGGCTATCTTGGGGCATTAGACCAAAGTTTAACCCAAGCAAGCAGTCCCACTTTTGCTGGATTAACTCTTGCTGACGGTGGAAGTTTGTCACTCCAAGAAGATATTACCTTCACTGGTGCCACAACTGAAAATCTTATTAAAATGCCCGATAATCTTCTTGACGCATTGAGTATACAGGAGGGGTCAAATAAGTATGTTACATTTGATACCGTAAATGACGAAGAGGATATACTATTTTATAAGTCCGTAGATATTTTACATACCTCTACACACGCAGACGACCACGCCCTTGAAATAGACACAGACGCAGCAGGTTATGGGGATGTAAAAGCACTGGACATTGATTACATAACAGGAAATATTACAGCAGGGGAAGATGAGGGTATTTTACTTATAAATATTGATAGAACCCTTGCTATTGGTGGAGATATATTTGCTTTAGAAGTCCTGGCGACTGACCAAGTAACAGGGAGCACAGGTATATATGGGTTAAAGATTGGTGCTGAGATTGGCCCAGTTCATCAAGATTCAGGAACTTTTGCCAATCCTACGAAGGGAACGGATAATACAATAGGTTCCAGCGTCACTAAAACGTCTATCGGATTCACACAAAGCCCTGATACTATTACTGATTCAAGTAATGGATTCGGCAACTTTGTCGTAGGGGAGATTGTCGTTGTGACAGGGGCAACTACACCAGCAAATAACACTACTTATACAATTACAGTAGCTACAGTTGGTGCCCTAACTGTAACACCACAGCCTGATACGGTAGAGGACGATAGTGCATCGATTACAGTCGAAGGCAATGTGGCCATTATGCTTGACGGTAGTTTAGGGACTACTACAGACATCTTTGAAGCGAATGGTGAATACATACTTATAGGTGCTGCGGCAGCCTTTGAGGAAATAGAATTCATTGTCGCTACAGGTGCAAGTGGGGCAGGGATAAAACCGACATTCTGGTATTCAACAGCAGGTTCGCATACATTTACGCAATTCACCCCCGTTGACGGCACGGATGGCTTTAAGCACACGGGAGTAGTTGCTTGGGATCAGAGTGATTTATCTTCCCACGCTATTAATACTGATACTGGCACTTACGACATTAAGGTCATAAGAACAAGAAATAGTTTAACAACTTCGCCTGTCTTGGGATATGCCAAAACTGCTGCTACTACAGAATATATCTGGGATGAAAATGGTGATGTTAATATTAGAAATTTAATCATATCTGATGCTGGCAACATAGGCTCTGCATCTGATACCGATGCTATAGCCATAGCCTCTGGTGGGGAAGTAACTCTTTCTCAAACATTGATACTATCTGACGTTGTAGACGCAGCAACAGATACAGATAAGTTTTTAGTTTTAGATGGTTCTAATAATGTAGATTTTAGGACTGGGGCAAGTGTATTATCTGATATAGGTGCTCAATCTTCCGAGGAAGCAAATGTAATCCGAGACAACATCACCCTAAACGCTTGGCGGATTGCTACCCAGCACGCCCTTTCTGTCCTGAAAATGGAAGACGGGATAATAGATGTCTTCACAGACGAGACAGGAATAGATACTGCGAATTGTATCAATCAGAGTTACAATTCCACTGGTGATTATTACGAACCAGTTGGAACAGGCGGGGATATTTTTAGTTATGTCCTTGACGTCGATAGCACTCGTGATAACACCGCAATGAGAACCATAATCCCTGCCAAAGATATAAGTGCCAGTGCCTCTATAGTAAAAGTTACTTTCGAGGCTCGGTCAGACATAGCCTTGGAGGTAATAAAGGCATATATCGGGCATCCAGCAGGAGCAGGAGACCCCTACGATTTTGACGGGAATCAAGTTGAACTTAAATTTGGTGGGGGTAGTGGTTTCAGTATCGGGGTAGGCGAGACAATAGTTTCCGATCAAACCACATTTGCTTTAGATAATTCCAAAAATATCATTATTTCTTTTGATACTGATACAGAAGGTAATATGCGACTAAAGATAACTGGTGATGGCGATTACAAAGGTTATTATAAATCAGCTACAGCAGAAGCCGAAGTAACTAATGTTACTGGATATACACTTAATAGTGGATGGCTCTCTTCCGTAAATAACATAGAAAGTATTACAGCGTTAGAAAATATGACCCTCATTTCTGAATCTTGGGAAGCAGAAGCAGAACCTACTGAATCGAGACTACAATTTCTGATGGAGGATGTGGATGCGGCGACAATCAACACAGATATTTTGGGTTATGTAAGTCTGGATGACGGGGCTAATTGGGAAACAGTAACTCTTGTGGACGAGGGTGATTTCGAAACAGGTAAGAAAATAATCGCAGGAACGAAAACTTTGACGGACAGAAACGACCAGACAATGGTCTATAAGATAGTCACCGCCAATAACAAACATATCAAAATTCACAGAACAGGGCAGTTCGTAAAGTAGGAGATAAGATGAGGGAAAGGATACTTAGTGAAAAAGAACGAGCAAAGTTAAAAGAAACCAAAGAACTCAAAGAAAAGGTCAAAGAACTGGAGAAAAGAATAGAGAAATTAAAAGGAGGTAAATGATGAATTTTATTAAACGAGTAAGAAAGGAAATGATAAGTTTTATTAAATTAGCATTAACTTATCTTGATGGTGAGAGTGGGATAATAAATCCCTATACCACTGGGGGTGGGGCCAGAATTGGCTATACTTGGACTGGAACAGGGTGGAAGAAAAAACCGACAGCACCAACAGCACCAACCCCAAAACCAGTAAGTGCCATCCCCGAAGCCACCGCAGCAATGCAAGTAACTCAGCAGAGAGCGGCAGAGGACAGGGCAAAGGCATTAGCAGAAATAAGAATGGGACAACAGCAAGCCCAACAGGCTATGCAATCTCAACAACAGCAAGCAACGGCGGCTTGGCAGACCCAACAGCAGCAAGCAATGGCCGCTATGCAGCCCTGGCAACAGCAAGTCCAAGCCCTGCAAGCCGCACCAGAAGCCATCGGAGCACCAGAAGCCGCACAGATATTTGAAGCAGGCAGAACACCTGTTGAGGCAGGAACGCAAGCAATGATGAGGGGAATGCAGGAGCAATATGCTCCCGGGGGATTTCGACGTGGAGCGATGCAACAAGCTATGCAGTCCCAAATAGGGCAATTGGGCGGAATGAGACAGCAGATCGCATTAGAAAGAACTTTAAGACGAAGGCAGGACTTAATGTCACTTATGGGTCAACAGGCTGGATATGGACAAGCAATGGCAGGATTAGGCGTTCAAAGAGCAGCAGGTCTTAGTGGGATTTTTGGACGAACAGGAGCAGGAATGGCTGACATCTTCGGAACAGGAGCAAGGAGTCTCGCTCAGATTTACGGCCAAACAATCACCGCAGTTCCTCAAATGCAAGGGTATGCGACTACCCCCTTCCAATCACCATATCCCTACCGACAAGGATAAATCAAATGCCTAAAGGAATGCAAGGTTTTCAAAAAGGACATCCAGTTTTTAAGGGTGCAGAAAAAGGATGGTTTAAGAAAGGTCATATGCCTTGGTGTAATGGAACAAAAATAGATAAAGACAAATATCCAAATACTGGATTTCAAGAAGGGCATCCTGATTATCTTTCCTCTGAAACTCGCAAAAGAGTGGGTGAAAAACAAAAGGGAAAGGGTAATCCTATGTATGGAAAGAAGCCGGGGCATAAAAAAAGAGTCTACTACAAGGGAATTTGTATGCGTTCTACTTGGGAAGTGAACATTGCCAAATGGTTAGATAAACAAGGTTGGCCTTGGGAATACGAAAATAAGAGATTTATTCTCAAAAACAGAACTTATTGCCCTGACTTTTACCTTCCCAGTAAAAACATTTATTGGGAACTCAAGGGATGGTTTTGTGAAGAAGACCAAGAGACAATTAAACAGTTCAGAGAGTTATATCCTAAAGAACATTTAATAGTTATTACAGAATTTATTTATAAAATGATTACGGAGGTGCAATTATGCCATTTGGAATAGACCCCAATACTTTAGCCCTATCGCCCGGGCAAGTCTTAACAGACGAAGCCCGCCGCCGACAGGAAACCCTACAACGAGAACAGATGCAAAAGCAATTCGCCATCGCCCAAAGAAGGATAACAGCACAGCAAAGAGCCACCGAGATGCAGAGACAAGCAAGAACCCAGCAGTATGGACTTCAGAGGAACATAGCAGAGGCGAGAATCAGAGAACAGCAAGCGGGCAGGACCTCAAAGGAAAAGATGTTTGGCGAAGCAATGGAAGCAGAAAGAACAGGTAAAATGACAAAGTTCAGCAGGGATGTTTATTTAAGAGCCTTGAGTGAGGGCTTTATGCCTGAAGCAGAATCACCTTCAATGATGCCAGGAGTAGAGGGGATGCCTTCCTTAGTTGCACCACCTACAATAACCGAAGAACAAAGAGCAGGGTTGGCTGGAAAGGCAGGGCTTGAACCATCTGGATTAACAGAAAAGGCAAGACTAAGATATGCGAGACCACTAAAAACACGAATTGAAATGACCCCCAGAGAAATAAAAATATGGGAGTCTAAAGGATGGATGCAGGGGCCGGGCAAAAGATGGATATCACCAGTAAAACTAAAAGAGACCTTTTTAGACACATTGCCCCCCAAAGAACGCCCAAAGACCTTTTTCGGAAAACTTGAAACCAATGATGTAACTTGGTTCATTATGCAGAAAATGAGCACTTATGAAGATTTACAAGATTTGATGCGTAATCGAAAAGCCTACGAAAAGCAAGGTGTAAATGTTCGCTACATTCTAAATTATTTTAGGAAAGAATAATGGCTCTAAAACTGCTGGAAGGCTATATCCCGGAAGAAGAAAAGAAGAAGTTACGGCTTCTTAGCGACTATGAACCGACTATGCCTATTCGACCACCCATAGAAGAACCCACCCAACCCTTTACTCCTACCGAACCATCCCCCTTTGCCAGAGTCAAAGAATTATTCCAGAGACCAGAAATAATGCAAGCAATCAAAGCACCATTGGAGTTAAGATTGGGTGTTGGCCCAAGCGTGGAACTTGTAGGTAGAAAGGCATTGGAATATTGGCATCGTGCCTCAACAGCAACATTGAGTGCCTTAGAAGCACAAGCAGTAAGCACTACAAAACCTTGGGCCAAGAAACCTATTTTACCTGCTCTTAGAAGTGGCTGGAGATTAGAAGTTCCAGAAGAAGAGTTAAGTGAATCATTGGTTACTGCTATGGGATTATCCCCCACAGAAGCAATAGGATTTAAGCCTACTGCCCAGCGAGTAGGCAGGGAATTTTTAAAGGCTTGGTATCAAACTTACGGAACTGACCCTGTAATATTCGCTTTGAATGTAAAAGCGTTGCCTGCTGCCAGAAAAATAGCACTATTTAATAAAGCGGTTAACATAGCAGGCAAAAAAGGAGCGGAAGTTTTGGCTACAGTTCGGCCTGATATATCTCCCAAAATAGCAGAACGATTCTTTAAAACTTTAGCCCGAAACACTATGGGAAGGCAGATGGCTATTGCCAAAGTCAACCTAAAAGGCGTTAAGACAAGTGAATTAAAAAGACTAATAAGAACCCTTAAAACTATAAAACCCATACCGCCTGCTCCCAAAATAGCACCACCCATTCCACCCACCAAAGCAATAGTTCCTGTTAGACCTCCTGTAACCCCACCTGCTCCACCCGTCACTCCACCGATTACTCCAGTAGCAAGACCCCCAGTAACTCCCCCAGCAGTCCCACCAGTTGCACCTGAAGTAATAAGAAATGCTAAACAAGAAATAAATAGATTAACCTTGCGGGAAAATTTATCAAAAGAGAATATAGTAAAAGCAGAAAAACTACTAACACAAATACCTCGTGGAAAGGCATATCAATACGGAGATTTTGCACGAGTTATTAGGGATGCCAAAAAAGACTTGCTCATCAAACCCACCCCACCACCAATCCCCAAAGAACTTGAACCATTGGCAGTAGAAGCGAGGAAGTATAAGAGTGCGGAGGAATTTTATTCCAAGATTAAAGATACTCTAACGAGAGAAAATTTCAAAAACTTATCAAGAGGTGGATTTGGAAGCATATGGGGGGTTCGGGAGCAAAGAATGCCATCAGAAGTTCTCAAATCCTTCTACCAACAAGCAATAAAGGGTATGCCTACCCCTAAAGAACCATTTAAACCCGCTGTGGCTAAACCTGGTGAGGCTGTGAGGGTGTTTGAGGCAGGATTACCAGAGGAACAAAAACTATTAGAATTTAAAAAGATGCTAAAAGGAGAGGGTTTTGTCACATATCCCGCCTCTCCCGCATTGAAACGGTTTATTCGGGGTCTTCCTGAAAATGTAGTTAAAAGAGAAGCGATAGCAGAATACGAAAGAGTCTTTAAAGTTTTTGCCAAGAAGCCATCTCCTGCTGTATTTAAAAAACGTATTCGTTCTGTAACAGGCTTAGAACCAAGTCCCTTTGTTCCAGTTAGAAAAGATATTTTATTAAAAGAACGAGTGCGAGCAGAAGCAAGGGGCGCAAGGTTTGGAGAACTTGAAGGTAGAAGGCAAAAACAGGTTGTTATAAATGACATCCGTGCTAAACAAAGAGGTATTCAAGAAATTAAAACCGATGCGATTACTTATCTCAATCAAAACCTTGGACTAAAAGATAGGGGCAAATTCTTAGTCGCTGTCAGAGATGTTAAAAAATCAGAAGAATTGGTTACTATTATAAACAGGGCAGAAGCAGTAAGCGCACAAACAGGACGACGTTTTGCTATTGATGCCCTTAAAAGAGAATCCAAACGAACCAGAAAAATACTTGCTATTGGAAGAAGAAAAAAAGGAAAACCGAGGATATCCGTAGAAGCTCAAGATAGATTAAGGGGCATTATTGACAATTTAACCCAGTTCAAGCCCGGCGGAGAAAAGCAAAGAGCCATAGAAATGGCCTCCACTTTTTACGCCACCCATCCCGATCAAGCAATGCCACCCGAGTTAAAGAAAAAGGTTTACGATTTAAGCAGGGCGAATATCTCTGAAATGTCCACCGAGGAAATTAAACAACTTACTAAAGACATCCGATCAATAAGAGAATCGGGAAGAACGGCATTAGAAGTAAAAGAAGAGGCCCGATTACAGATATTGGAGCGCAATAAGTCGGGGCTTATTACCAGTATAAATAGGCATAGCATAAAAAAGCCCGAAGTAGTAGAACCGGGAAAGGTTCTTACTCCCGCAGAACGCAGAAAGAGTAAATTTGTCCGGTTGAAAGAGAGTCTCAATAGGGCTACCTTTGAACTAAAAATACCTTCCTTTATTACTGACGCTTTGGATGGATATAAAATGTTTCCAGTTTTGGGTAAAGCCCACCAGTTAATATCGGCCCCGATAAATAAAGCATCAGATTTAGAAGAAAGCGGAATATCCCAAATAAATAAAAAGGTGGCCCAAATTCTTTCTCCTCTGGGTAAGAAAGCAAGTTGGTATTTAGGCCAAGAAGAGACTATTTTGGGACGGGAGTTCACTAAAGAAAATATGTGGGCAATATATGCAAACAGTAAAAATGCTTCTAATAGAGCCACTTTAACTGAAGATTGGGGATACAATTTTTCTGAGGAATTAGTTAATGAGATTGTATCAAAAGTAAACCCCAGAGATAAACGAATGGTAGATAGGATAATGAAAGAGGTCGTCGAGGACATCTACCCGGAAACGGTCAGAGTAACGCAGGAGTATAGTGGATTTACCCCTAAGACGGTGAAAGATTATTGGATGATTATGGGGGACAAAGAACTTTCTGATAGAGTTCTTATGCGGGAAAAAGAAAAAGATTTACTTGCTGATGTTTGGAAAAAGACCTCTATGGACTTGGGTTCAGTAAAAGAGCGAGTAGGGCGCTCGGGAGCACCAGACCTTAGTTTCTTCAGGGTATTAAAAAGGCATACAACCGAAACTATCCATTTTAATACTCACGCTTTAGCAGTAAGGAATGTTCAAGAAGTTATTAATGATCCAACAGTAAAAGAAGCAATGATTAACTCTATAGGAAAAGGCGGATATAATGCCCTTAAATCTTCTCTTTCAGATGTGGCCAATCCCAAGAAAACCCCGGCAAGTTGGCTTGAGTCAAGGGCGAAGGGGTTAAGGAGGAACTCCACTGCTGTAATGCTTGGAATAAAAGTTTCCGTTTCTCTTCTTCAAGGTGGCTCTATCTTCCAGACTATTTACCGGACAGGATTGCCAAATACTCTTTGGGGAATAAAAACCTATTGGAAAAATCCCAGAGTGGCGGATAGATTCATTTATGAACATTCCCCAGCACAGAAATATAGAAGACGTAGTTTTGACAGAGAACTTAAAGAGTTAATAGACGGGATGGATTGGCTGGGTAAATTGCCCGGAGCAAGAAATTTGGTTTTTTCTATGATACAGGGAGTTGACCATATTACTACGATGCCTTCTTGGCTATCGGCATATCATCAAGCAGAAAAAAGAAGGTTATCTCTTGAAAATATCATTGCTCACGCTGACGACATAGTGGAAAAAACCCAGCCTACGGGAAGAATAAAAGCCCTTGCAAAAATAATGAGGGGTAGTGAGTTCCAGCATTGGTTTACGATGTTTTACACTTTTTTCAGTAATGCTTATAACAATATGTCTCACGCAGGGGGAAAATTCAGATACCGAGTTGCAAAAGGGGAGATAAAGGAAAGAGTGTTGTCCTTTGCGGAATTTTCAAGGGCTTATTTCTGGTTGCTTATTATGACAGGTCTTTATGCAGCGATGGTTAGAAAGCCTCGCAAGTTTTTTACCAGAGATTGGGGTAGAGAAAAAATGACTTATCTGGCAAAGTCTATCGGTTCTTATGCTTTGGGAACAATTCCTTTTGTTAGAGACATTGGCAATGTGATTATCAATCCTCAATTTGATTTTACTGGTTCTCCAGTATTTGGGGTCGGGAAAGAAGCCAAAATTTTAGCCCAAAAAAGAGCCAAGACCATCGAGGGGATACAGAAACAAAAGGAACGAAAACTCAAGGCTGGAACTATGATTGGCGG
>LAZR01000342.1_pt1 | contig 42277 bp, 60 predicted proteins | sample 329461 | NCBI WGS metagenome assembly LAZR01 (sample SAMN03002196, study PRJNA259156) | marine sediment metagenome | biome: sea floor; feature: Hydrothermal impacted sediments; material: marine sediment; isolation source: Loki non-amplified sample from Loki's castle hydrothermal vent sediment ...
GGGTGCTCCTTGTGATCGGAGTGCTCGGAATGCTTTTCGGAGCCGCTGTTGGAACGAGCGCGGTCCAAGTGCCGGGCGGACGCAGTGGTGGCTACCAGCCGAGGGATTCGCGACCCACGCGCCAGCCTGCGGAGTATGAGATACGGCAGGAGAGGCCAAGCTACGATAGCTTGCGTCGGGATGGAGACAGCCGTGCAGCCGTGAGGCTGATGCGGGAGGCAGTACGACAACAGGCACTGCATGGTTCTAGTCGGATTGGTGGCAGTCGCCAACCCACTACGTGTTCGTTCTGCAAGGGGACTGGCAACTCATCGCTTCCCTGCGCGAGCTGCAACGGCACCGGCATGTCCGGCAGCTTTGCCTGTTCCTTTTGCAACGGCAGACGATTCGAGCAGTGCATGAATTGCAAGGGTACGGGCAGGCGCTGAACCATGCGCACCGTTGCACGCTGCATACAAGGGGAAGGAAAAGGAAGGCAGGAAAGGCAAATGAAGAAGATCTCAGACTGGCGCAAGCTGGCCGGCAAGCCTCACAGCTTTCCGGCGCACCTGGATCAGCCGACTGGGCCGATGCAGCGAAACTATCCCATCGTCAAGATCGCGGCGAATTTTACCAGGGAGGGACCGGTTGGATCACACGCCTACGACTACGCCCAGTTCATGAAGTTCGTGGAGAAGGTCAAGCGGGTCCACGAACTGAATCCAGCCGTTCGGATCAGCAGAGGACCGTTTGCCTTGCACGCCGTGGTGCGCGGCATGGAGACACCGAGCGAGCAGCGGGTGCGTCTGGTCGAGCGGCGCAGGGCGCTCAAGCAGACGCTGGCATACGCGCGCGGCGACAAAACTCGCGCCGGCGAGAAAGAAGCTGAGGCGCTCAAGGCGCTTGCGGTGATCCAGCCGTTGATAGGTCGGAAGTCCAGGGCGAAGAAGAGGCGAAAGCCGAAATGACGGATGACGCGATTGATCAGGAGCTTCCTGGCAGCACGCTGGCTATTCGAGCCGAGCTGCGGCTTCGCAATGCAACAATGATCAATCGACGTAAGCAGCTGGGCTGGAGCCAGTCTAGGCTTGCCGAGCATGCCGGCGTGACGCTTCGTATTGTGGCAGATCTGGAGAAGTTAGACTACAGCCGGGAGGTCGTTCGTGACGGCGCGTTGAGTATCGCCGTTGCTCTCGGCATTCAGGTTGACGATATTCTGCCGCCCGGCATGGATCAGAAACTTCAGTCTGACATTCGGGTCACAAGGGAAGTGCAAATCAACCACTTGCTGGCATGGAGTAACCACCAAAGCCGACTGATTCTGCCGGCGCCAGATATGTTAGCTGAGCAGACAGAGCTGAAAGAGCGGCTGATACAACTACTGCAAACATTGCCGCCGCGCCATGGTGAGGTTCTCAAGCTGCGCTACGGCATCGACGGATCGGTCTATAGTACGGAAGAGATAGCAGCGCGTCTCAAAATTGGAAGGCAGCGGGTACATCAGATAGAGCAGACGGCAATTAGGAGACTGCAACATCCTTCCAGGTCGAAGAAGGTGGAGGGATTTCTGGATGATACCGAGCCGCCTAACAAGGCACGTGCCGTGGCCGAAACGACCAGCGCTGCTACACGCAGGCTGCTTGGCCGGCGACAACGACTTTGTGAGTTCAGTGAGACTGCTGTGAAGGATGCGTTGAAGCGCGACGATAGAAGGGTTGAGTGATGACTGGGAGGAAACCGCGCTGTAGGTACTGTGTCGTGAAGACATCGGATGCTGGCGCACTGCACGACTCTAGTTGTCCGATGCTGCTTTCGGAGTCTGCACGCGAGGCATTTTTGGAAGGGCAGGTTTACCCAGGCGATGAACTATCGTTCGTTTCGGCGGAGATGCGAGCGATGAGTTTCTACGCTGACCCGCGCACCTGGAAGGCGCGCCCTGATGCCGATAGTATGGGTCTCCACACTTGGGCGGATCTCGACGAAGGAGCCAAAGCAAGAGACGCGCTGTCGCAGTATCGCCCGCGCCACCTTGTCAGTGCTGTGGCGCTCATTGTGGAGCCCAGTGGGCGGTTCTTGGCAGGGCGGCGGAAGCACCCGTCGGGCGAAGGTCTCTATGCTTGTCCAGGCGGCCATCTGGAGTTTGGCGAAACGCCAATACAGGCGGCTGCCAGAGAGGCGTACGAGGAGACCGGTATCAAGTTGGATCCCGCCGATGGTACCCTGATAGACGTCGACGTTGACTCGAACCAGGTCGTGGGACCGTGGGTGGTGATCTTCTACAGGTTCGGCGTCTCGGCCGGTATAGAAGTGGTCAATAAGGTTGCGAGCAACGGGAGTTGGGCGTGGTATTCACTGCTTTGCCCACCGGAACCGATGTTCCCGAATCTCGCGAAAATGCTCAAACAGCATGGGCCGCTTCTTGGAGCGCAGCTAGAATTGCGGTAGATGTCATGGCTGCACGCAGAAAGGCAGGCGGAATGGACGGAGACCCCGGTCAGCTGCTGGTCGAGCTGAAGAAGGAACGGGACGAACAGAAAAGGCGGGCCGACGCTGCAGAGGCCAGTCTCGCGGGTGCGCTGGAGGCGCTGGAACGGGCACGAGAGTTCATGTGGGGTCACGGCTTGCCAAGGATAAAGGTGGTAGAAGACGCTCTGGCCGAGCACACCACCCCAGCCACGGCTAGGCTGCTGGCTATCGTGACGGCGGCGGAGCGCCACGCGAGGTACAGGTGTCTCGGTTCAGCAGCTCACGTATCTATCGCAGCCTGTGATTGTGACATCTGCAAGGCCGTCCGCCTGCCGAAGGGGTGACCTGATGGCGACAGTAACGTGTCCCCACTGTGGCAAGTACTTCGAGTGGCTATTGGCACAGGAGACCTGATATGCGGCTTTTCAGTCGTTTCACCCATCAGTTCATCCGTCGTCTCATCGATCACATTATCGGTGTGCGACGCTGGTACTCGACGTGTCCAATATGCCGCCAGGACATTACAATCAAATCACGTCGAAAAACGTACCTGACATACTGTTCGCTGTGCGAGGGGGTGCTGCAAATTGCACCGGACGGAGTGGCGCGGGGATATGCGCCGCCGGAACTGCTGAGCGATCTGCGCGAGCAGTTGCACGCCGCAATGAGCGGTCGCAAGCTGCAGGAGCTCGAACAAAAGCTGGCTGACTGCACGCGCAGGATGCGGTTGCTGATGGAGATCATCAAGAGAAGCGGGCTGAAAGAGGAGGACGGGGAGGAATGAACAGAAAACCATGGTGGCGTCGTTTGCTCTGCTGGTTCGGCTTTCACGCCCCGATCTCGGAATGTACGCCGGACGGTTTTGCCGACTGGCGTTGCCCCTACTGCGGAAACATCATATGAGCGAAATCGACGAACTGCCGCTCCCAGTCTGGCCATCCACTACGTTCCAGGCATGGGCCGAGGCTATCTACAACTACGCCAGGCAGCGCTTTCTTGAAGACGGTTATCATGCTCCGCTCTGCATCCTCATCGATGGTGGCGACCACTACCACCTTCTCGATCTGTCTCATATCTTCGATAGTCATGAGGGCAGGATTGCGGCAGCGCTGGCCGCTCGTGGCCTGATCCACAACCTCGACGCGAAGGCGATTGCATTCATCAGCGAGATCTGGACCAAAAAGACGCAGGATGGTCCACGATTGGGCGAGCAGCTCATGGTGAATGTTGAGTCACGTGACGGCGAGAAGGTTTGCTATTTCGGTGACATAGCCAAAACAGCAACACAACATGTTGTTGTTGACCGCGAGCCACTTGTGAACCTGCGTGGTGAAGGTCTCTTCGCCAACTTCTTCGAGGAGCTCGAATGAGACGCGTCGTTCACTGCAAGCACGAACCGTACGATGTGCTGATAGACCGGCGTACGAAATGGGGCAATCCATTCAGGATCGGTCCTGATGGTACGCGGGAGGACGTGATCGAGAAGTACAGGCAATGGTTGCCGATGCAGCCGCATCTGATGGCAGCTCTTCACGAGCTCAAGGGCAAGGTGCTGGGTTGCTGGTGTGATCCGTTCCCTTGTCACGGGGACGTGTTGGCTGAATTCGCGAATAGGGAGGGCTGATGCGTAACGCACTCTACACGCTTTTCACTTGGGTCATCCAGGGTTGAGCACGCCGATGCTAAGATGGCAGAGAAACTGCTCGCCGCTATTCGGAAGATACAGCGATAAGGAGGCTATCGAATGAAGGCCATTCACATCGGCAAGTCAAGATCGAAGCGGTTCACACTGCCGCCTGATTTCGTGACGGAAACCGCTGCTATCCTGGCACGCCGGGGTGGTGGCAAGACGTACACGGGCAATGTAGTGGCCGAAGGCTTCCTGGAGAACGGGTTCCAGGTTGTGGTCATCGATCCGTGCAACGCGTGGTGGGGACTGCGCTCTTCGGCCAACGGTAAATCGCCTGGCTATCCGATCGTTATCTTCGGGGGGCCGCGCGGCGATCTGCCGCTTGAAGTCCCGATGGCTCGTGGAATCGCGGATCTCGTGGCTGAGAATCCGGACTTCTCATGCGTGCTCAGTCTGCGGCATCTGCGCAAAGGTCCGCAGAAGCAGTTCGTCTGCGAGTTTGCTGAACAGCTCTTCCACCGAAAGGGTGAAGAGAAGCTGGCGACGGCCGTGCACATCTTCATCGACGAGGCTCACCGTTTCGCTCCGCAGTTCGTGCGCGCGGACGACGCAAAGGTGATGGGTGCAGTTGGGGATCTGGTACTGGGCGGGCGCCAGGCCGGCATCGGTGTCACCCTGATCACGCAGCGGAGCGCGAAACTCAACAAGGACGTGCTCACGCAGGCCGAGCTCTTGATCGTTGGACAGATCACCGGTCCCCAGGACAAGAAGGCCGTTCGCGAGTGGATCGAGGAGAACGCCGACGCCGTGGAGCAGGGCGAGTTCATCACCTCGCTCGCGAAGCTGAAGCGTGGCGAATTCTGGTTCTGGTCGCCGGCAAAGCTGGATGTATTTGCTCGCGTGGATGTAAGGAAGCGCACCACGTTCGACTCGTCAGCCACGCCGAAGACGGGCAGACGGCCCAAGTCGCCGAAGCGGGTCAGCAAGGTGGATCTGGCGAAGCTCCAGGAGACACTCCAGCAGAATCTCCAGGAGATCGAAGAGAGAGATCCGAAAGCGCTCAAGCGACGGATAGCTGAACTGGAGCGGGCGGCACGAAAGAGCCAGCCGGCGAGCGTCACACTGCCGGCGCCGACTCTCGATAAGGCGTCACTCAAGAAAGCGGTGGATAGCGCGCTCGACGAGCGCGATGACCAGTGGCGCATATCCGTGGAAGGATTCATGACGACACTGGACGAGCGGCTGCGTACCGCTACCGCCAGCGTTTCATCGATCGAGATCAAGGCTCCGGCGCGAAGCAAGTTCAAGTCGATTCAGATGCACGTGCCAAATGTGCAGGTGGATGTGCGTCCGCCTGTGTCTACGCTGCCTCCGGTGACGGATGACATGCCGCTGAACAAGTGCGAGATTGCGCTTCTCGGCGTTCTCGTGAGTCGTGATCGTCCGGTCAGCAAGAAGCTGGTAGCTCTGCAATCAGGCTACTCAATCAAGAGCGGTCACTTCAACAACACGCTCTCCGGGCTGAGAAAGCGGGGGCTGATCGGCGGTACCGATAACATCGTGATCACGCTGGGCGGCAGTCAAGTGTTCGCTGCAAGCGGCGCACAGGCGATAACGGTCGACATCGATCACTGGATCGCTCACGGCAGCAAGTGCACGCGCGCGATTCTCCAGAAACTCAAGGACAACCGTGATCCCATGAGTCGGCAGGAGATCGCCAACGCAACCGGTTACAGCGCCACGAGCGGTCACTTCAACAACACGCTCTCCAAACTGCGTGGACTGCTGCTTATCGAAGGCACTGACTTTGTCAGCCTGTCGGCGGAACTCTTCGGATAGCGGAGATCAGATCTGATGAAAGTACACCTGAAAACGGACGTCAGGCCGAAAGCCGATCGAAAGCGTGAGGTTTTCGCGATTCACGTGGACGTGATGCCGTTTCGCGGAGGTGCTGCGCGCATTACGCTCCACAAATATCAACGGTCGCACATGCGGGCCGGTCGGCTGTCGTACTGCTGGAAGCAGACGGAAATCGACGTACCGGGCGGCAGTCCGCGGTCGGCGGCCGTGATGGCGAAATGGGCCGAAGGCATCATGCTCGCGGTCTACATCGCCAGGTACCTCGACAAGACGAAGCCCGAGAAAGTCACGAAGGCGGAGATCAACCGCATCGGGTCGGGCTGGGACAAGATGTCGCCATCCCGTAGGGCGGTCATGGTCTATGGGTGACTTCGATGACGACTTTCTTCCAGTGATTCAGGAAGAACCGTCGGCTGAACCAGCTGAGCCAGAGGAGAAATCCTGGCGGGATCACGTACCAACCAACTCGCCGCCGCCGGCGGAGTGTCCTGAGTGCGGCGGCGAGATTGAAGAGAAGTTCCGCTGTGGTAACTATGTGAAGTTCAGATGCACAGCATGTGAGCTGAACATCAGGCACTTTCCATCTCAGCCTCTCGCCACGTGGCGAGATGAGGACGAAGAGGAGGAAGACGATGGGACTCAACATTGATCTCAGGATCGAACCGCAGATACCCGAGAACTGCTCCTGTCCGAACTATACTTGTTTGAAGTTGCTGGAGCAGGTCAATCTCAGCAGGCTCTCTGAGGGAGAGGCGACGCGCGTTTGGACGGTACACACGTCCGGCAGGAAGAACTGGATGTCGCACGGGATTCATCCAGTCGATGCTTTGGGCTTTGTCGTCATGCCCAAGACCATCAATCTGCCTGATAACGTGGAGTCACACTACTGGCGCTGCGAAGAATGCGGCACCACGATCGAGCGGTCCTACGCGGAAATGGCCGATGGCGGTTCACCTGTCTGCCCGAAGTGTGATGCCGACATGGAGTACCAGCCCTAATGGCCGACAGATCGTGGAGCTGCTTCAAGATTCCGTGGCTCTATGCTGACGATCCCAACGTCAAAGGAATCCTGGGTTGCTGGGAACGCCTGGATGCCGAGGCCGAAGGACACGTCGAGTTTGTCGAGCAGGAAGTTGCTGGCGGGGGCTGTACGGAAGAGGAAGATCTCGTGCTCTACGACATTCCGTTCCATCACACATGGGCGGGCGTCGCCGGCGTTTATTCGGACGAGCAGAGCGTCTTCCTTCCTGGCGAGGGCATTGCACACGCGGCCGAGGACGGCCCGGTTGCCGCGGTTGGTCCGCGTGGTGCCGTGAACAAGAGGGACATCAAGTTCGCGATCAGGTTCCACAGGCTGAAAAGACTCTTCGATCGCATGTGTAAGAGGGGGAAGTAATGGCGGTCTACATCCATCTGTTCCATGGTCGTAAGGATCCAGCCGAACAGCTGGAAGACTGGGGCGAAGACGGTCCTGTGCTCGGTCCGTTCCGGTGGGTCCATACGACCTACGCTTGCGACATCAAACTGGGCAGCCTGGAGCCCAGGGATGATGCGGTTGGTTCGCTCTATATCGTTGAATATCTGGTCTACTACGCCGGGGTCTGGTATGGCGATTGGTTGGTCTTCGACGACGAGTGTGTCGAGACCGACAAGTCCGTGCCGCAGCTGTACGACGAGAACAAGGCATGGCCGCCAGGCACCAAGACCGCCGGGGGAATCACGCGGCTTCCACTCAAGCCGCACACAGCGAAGGAAGGTGCTCATGCATAGCAGATGCCCCGAGGATCATCCCTGGCACCCAAGTCAGGTAACGATCGAGAAGCTGGAGAAGTTTTGCGCGGCTATCAGGAAAGCTGCCGACGCGCTGTGGGATCGGGACGAAGATGGCGATTTGCCGGTTGAATGTCATCTACTCGATCGAACGCGCTACCAGCCATACTGCCACATACCGGTGGCGTACGATCACCACGCCGAAACAGAGGAAGACCACAATCAGATTCTCGGTGCGCTGACTGCTAATCTGTGTTCGGCGACCGAACGGCTTGATATGTACATGAGGTGTCGCGAGAGCTCGGTGCGGACTGGATTGGACAAAGATGTCCGGCTGATCCGAAACATGGCGAAGGTCATGGCCGAAGTGGTACCAGTGAAGAAGGTGAAGCGGGAGGCAATGGAGAAAGCGGCGAAGGAAGTGCTGCAGTGGTTGCAGCAGCGTCGTTTCAACTGGACGTAGATGGAGGACTTCCCGTTGGCAAAGACGACGAAGAAGATCAGAAAGCCGAAACGGGCCAAGAAGCCTGAGACCAAGAAAGAGAAAGTTGTACAAATTACGCTCCAGCTCACAGAGCAAATGATCAGGTTGCTCAATGCAAAGGCCGCGCTTGCAGGATGGACGGAGTGGCTCAAGGGCGCTGATACTCCTTCGGAGCTGGATGCCGGCTCCGTCGTTGGTCTGGTTGTTCTTTCGGAAGCGCGCGGAAACCTGTACGAGAACACGCACCTGGCCACGCCGCATATGTGGCGTGGACTCATCGACGTTGTGCCGGAGCTGCGTGAAGTCTACGAGGCTACCTTCGAGAAGGAAGGCCGCAAGTGGGTCATGAAGAATAGCGAGCTCGTAGGCCAGGGCAACATGAGGAAGATACGGTAATGAAAGGGAGAGGAACTCGTCGGCAGAAGAAACCGCCAGTACGTCAGACCAGGACGAAGCAGAAAGATACGGCTGCTGACGACACACTCTCAGGCATACCACGCAAGAAGATGTTGCGCCGTGTCGATCGAAAGAATCCTGGCGTACTGACGGTTCGAGGAGAGTATTCGGAGCACGGCGTCTGGATCGTGCTGATGGGTGGTGACTTCGAGGTCTTTGTGGATGCCGCCGGGCTGCCTCAAGCCTTTCGCCGTCGGAACTCGGGGCGAAAGGTTAGTGGTTTTGCGGTGCCTAGCATCAACACTATTGGCATGCGGTGGGATGAATCAACGAGATTCTGGGACGCGAAGAATCTCGATCGCGGCGAGTTCAATCGCGAGCTGATCAATCATCTCGCGTTGGCGGTCCGACGTTGTACGCTCGACGAGGGCGCGATTGCGAAGTCCGGTGATCTCGTGCAGATCATCACAGATGCGGCCGATACGCTGCAGCGGATAGCTGCCAGTAGCACTGAGGATCCTGACAGGCTCAAGGCGCGTGCCGATAGGCTTGCAGGTGATTTGCTGGTCAGGCTGCTTGCAGCCGACCTGCGGAAAGGAAGCGCATGAGCGCGATAGCGACGGAGATTCCGCGGTTCAGGGACGTGCAGTTCATGACCGCGAAGCTGAAGACGAAAGTCTTCCGTGCGTGGATCCGGTTTCTGAAGAGCGGCTTCAACAAGACACAGTTCAGCGAGGAGCTCTACAATCACCTGATTCAGAACTGTCAGTTCATTGCACACTTCAACCAGTGGGGCTTCTACGATGTCTACTTCGATGAGCCACAGGGTACGCGCCAGTTCGTGGCCCAGTTCGATCCTAACGGATCGGGGCGGTCCGCTGAATACGGCATGGATAGTTGGCTCTCAGGCGACTACAAGGACATCAACGAGGCCATGCGGCAGGCAATGGGCAAGTTCGTAGAGCGGAGCACGATAATAGCCAACGTTACCGAGCATCGGCGTGACGCTGTGATCGTGAAGATGCTCTGCAAGAAACACGGTTGGACGACTCCGGACGGCGTTGCTACGTGGTTGCCTAGTGGGGAGACTGCACCGGCATGACTACAGCAAAGACCAAGAAGCGCTCGCGGTCCAAGGGGCTCTGCTTCATTATCACAGGTGCGGCGCTTACCCACATTACGCGAAATCTTGCCTGTGAGGGCAGGTGGCCCGAGGCAGTTCGTACGCTCGTACAAGGACTGCATGGCATGACGTACGAACTGGCCTTCCGGATACTGGCGGGCGATGCGAAACTTGTTGGTGAGAACAACAGCGTCGACCTTGTCGATGATGACGATCAAGAGTATCGTGGTCGGCTGTTGTGGTTCTATGCCGGCATCTATCGCGATGCGAGTCGGAACATCTATCTTCAGCCTTACGCGTTTGTGTCGGGTTGGTCCGCGCAGGATCTAGGTGGCGCACCGGGTGGATTGACTAACAAACACCGGCGACAGGCGATGGCCCGCCGTGGACCGCTTGGGACGTCCTGGGAATCTGCGGACGACAAACTCTACCGTTCCCAGCACTACATGGACGATCCTGTAAATGACTGGGCGGAGGTATTGTACGTAGACGAGAAGTACAATGAGCGCTGCGTGCTACTCAGGTCGGTTGCGCAGCCGCCACTTTGGGTGGAGCCGCACTTCGATCTACAGAGTGCGCTCAATGCCTGGTTGAAGCACCACGAGCTGGAAGAGCGCAGTGCACTGCGCGGTCCATTCTGGGACGATGCCATCGACGAACGGCGCGAAATACGTGAGCAGGCACAGCGGCGCCGTGAGAAACCGGACAAACAGACACGCAAGGAGATCAGGAAGCAGACCGCTGCTGCGCTGGCCACGGATTCCCCGTTTACGCCCGACGAAGCCGAGACGATCCTCGAAGGTATCTCAGGCGAAGCTGACGTGGATTCGGTGCCGGAGCGGGGTAACTCCGAGGATTCGAAGCATGGCTACATTCTGCGGGACGGTTCGTTCTACCCGTGTGAGTATATGCAGCATAGGGCGCTGGCGACCAGATTGCTCAAGCATCTGCACAGCGTCGAGACAGACGATCCAGACAAGGAGGCTGACGAACGCGGATGGGTGAAAGTTCAGATCGGCATGCTGGACAAGATGGCGCGAGTTATGGCCGTGCGCAGAATGACGGAAGTGCAGCGGAAGACCGCGCTGGAGTGGTGTGTGGCCCACAATGCGGGGCCGGAGGCGCTACAGGAACTGATGACTCCGCCCGAACGATAGTGTTCACGTCGGCGAAGTTCCGGCGGTTCGAGAAGGCATATGCGGAGGCCGTGGAGAAGCACGGCGACGACCGTGATGCGGTCTTTGTGTTTGAAGGAAACGAGTACCTGGTCAAGTATGCTATGTACATGATCGAGTACCTGAAAGGACAGTTCGCTTGAAAGCAAATACGATCATCAAGCGCATTCGGGAGTCCAAGCTGTCGCGGAAGGATCTCAAGGAGATCGCCAATACGATCGTTTACCAGATGGCTGCTCTGGATGCGCAGTCTCTCTACGAGTATGCGCCTGGTGACTACGTGAAGTGGCCGTCACGAAAGGCGGGGCAGCTGATGTTTGGCATCGTGCGGAAGCTCAATCGTAAGAGCGTCGGTATCGACGCTAAGGACGGTCGACTGTGGCGTGTCGCTCCGAGTTTCCTTGAGAAATCCAGCCAGGAAGAATACGACAAGGCACCCGAGTTCATGGTGTCTTTGCTTAGATTGCCGAGGCCAAGATGATCGCATTCGCGGCTGACCTACATCTGACACCGCTGACCTGGAACGACTATCCTGGAATGCGGGGAGATGCGTATTTCGCCTGGGACCAGATCGTGGCTTGGTGCGTCAACAACAAGCCGATGGCTCTTATTCTCGGCGGTGATGTCTTCGACAGGATCCGTCCTGACGCTGAGTCAGTTTTCAGGTTCCAGCAGGGCGTCGACAAGATACACGCGGCCGGAGTGGCCGTACTCGCCATTCAAGGCCAGCATGACCGCAGCAATCCTCCATGGACTCAGATTGCTCTGCACGTTCAACAGATCGGTGACGGCAAGAAGCGGATGATTGGTGCCGGCATGGGTACTACGATCGAGATCACGGGATACGATTGTACGTCGGCCGACATCCTTCACAGTTGTTTGGAGAACGATCGCGAGCACGACAACGTGCCCGATGTTCTCGTGATCCATCAGTTGGCAAAAGAGGCCATCTCATTTGAAGGAGCCTGGGATTTCGACCAAGCATGGACCGATGCTTCGCTAATTCTCGCGGGCGACTGGCATGGCGCCGAGCAGTTCGGACGCGTGATATATTCTGGCGCAACTACCATGCGAAAAATCAGTGAGCGCGGTGAAAAGTCGTTCGTGGTTGTTCGCCCACATATGAAGGAGATCAAACCGAAGGTCGAGAAGAAGGCAGCCAAATCGAAACTCAAGAAGGCGAAGAAAACCAAGAAGGCGAAACCACCGGCCAAGAAGCAAGCGATGGAATACACCTGGGATGGGGCATTTGACGTGCAACGTATTCCGCTCGTGACGCGGGATGTGCTCGAATTCACTATCATGAGCGACGACGATCTTAGCAAGGCGACCGAGCGACTGGCAAAGCCATTGTCGAAAGCACCCGAGCCGATCAACGTGCCGCTGGTCTATGCGCGGATCAGTAGGTCAGTGGAAGGCGCAATCACGAAGCTGGAGGAACTGGCCAAAGAGTGCGGATTCTTTCTTCGGTATGACGCGATTTCTGGCGACTCCGAGGTTGTTGGGCAGATCGAACTGCCCGAGGGCGAAGTGACTTTGGAAACTTGCCTTGCGCAGGCCGTTGATCCCAAGATGGATGAGGAGTTCTACGGCTTCGCGTTGGCGCTGTTGAAGTCGTCGAACCCGAAGGAAGTACTGGACAGCACGAAGGCACGGCTCAGCATTACTTGAGTGGTGTCCGTAGGGAAGAGGTGGTGCGGGGAGTCTGAAGGGGCTCCTCGTGCCGCTGTTATGGAGGGAATAGTCATGAAGAAATGTACGAAGTGTGGACGCAAGAAGGCACTGATCGCGTTCTCTAAGCGTTCGACCGCGAAGGATGGTAAGCAAGGTACTTGCCAAGAATGTCAGAATAAGCAAAGCAGGGCGCGCTACAAAGCGCACCCAGAGAAGCAGCGCGCACACAACGCTCGTTACTATCAGGTACACAGAAATGCCATACTAGTTTACCACAAAGTTCACTATTGGCAGAATAGGGCGTATTATCGCAATCATCAGCTCAAAGCTAAGTATGGTATCACTGTAACGGAGTTCGATACTATGCGGCGAAGGCAGAAGGATTGCTGTGCGCTCTGTAAGCAGCCTATGACGTTTGGTGACAAAGTCCGGCCTCTTCAGGCAGTTGTAGATCATTGTCACAAGACTGGGCGCATTCGCGGGCTTATTCATGCTCGCTGCAACACACTTCTAGCACGTGCAGAGGATAGCATTGTCCGGCTGAAGCAGGCCATCAGATACCTGCGGAGAAAATAAAGATGGCCAAAACGAAACAAGACAAGAAACTGCGTTTGCAGCCTGAAAAGTGGAAGCGCATTCGCTTCTTCCCAGGGTATGAAGTTTCCACCAAGGGACGCGTTCGTTCACTGAAGCGACGTAAGCCGTGCATTCTCAAGCCGCAGACAGTGACCCGTGGAGATCGGAAGAAGACCTATCTGCGGGTCACACTGTACAACAAGGGCGGGAAACGACATCGCAAAATACACCGCCTTGTAGCACTGGCATTCAAAGAGAGAGTGCCTGGCAAGAACACCGTCAATCACGTGGATGGCAATACGCACCACAACTGGGTCGCAAATCTGGAGTGGACGACGGCCGTGGAAAACACAAAGCACGCCTGGCGTACTGGGCTTATGGCTCGAAGTGTTGGTGCGCGATGGCGCAAGCGGAAGGGGAAGTGATGGTATTCGATGCTACGCAGGACGAAGTCCTCTGTATCAGGACCGAAGAGATCGGAGATGTCCATATGGAAGTAAAGCTCGTCAGCCGCAATCAGGGCGAGCCGAAGATCCAGATCTCACGGTTCGTGATCGAGGAACCCAGCAGGGCAGTGAAATACAGGCGGCTCGGCCGCATGACGCTTGACGAGGCGAAATGGGTGAAAGGGGTAGTCGGTGAGCTCCTTATGTTCCATCAAGCAGGGGAGAGCCGTGGCAATGGCGAAGAAGAAAAAGCCACTCCCGAAGCCGAATAGCGGCTGCCTCGACGGGATCTGGTGTCCCAACTGCGGCAGCTACGGTCCCTTCGAGATTCACGGTACGGCCTGGTTCAAGGTCTACGATGATGGAGCCTGGGCGTTCGAAGAGCTCGACTGGGAGAACGACAGCCAGTGTAAGTGCTATGCTTGTCACCACAACGGCGACATCGATGATTTCCGAACGCCCGAAGTGCCGGATCCAGAAGAGGAGAAGCTAACCTGGACTCCAGGCGCCGTCATTTGGATCTGGAACTTCATAGGTATGGACGCAGCTCGTGGTGTGTCGGCGAAGATTGTCGACGAGTTCTGCCCGAGCTGCACGAAGAAGAGCCTCGTTTGCTGGCGGGGTGCGGACAACGAAGAATACGAGAGCTGTCTCAATGGCTGCTGCCCTGGACTCTCTCGTGCGATGGGACCGATAGGATGACCGGAGGATATACGCTGACGATTGCAGAAGTCGAACAGATACGTCAGACATGGCGCGAGATCATGTTAGCGCAGATGGACAAGAACTGCGATGAGCTGTACGTACTGCAGCCGTGGCAATTCTTCGAGGCCATGGAGTATCTGGTGCAAGCCATCTGCACGTACCTCGACATGCCGATTCCGATCGCCGTATCGTTCAGCGTCATGAACTCGATCGAGGAGCCGTGTGAGTGTGAGATGCTGCTCATCTGGAGCATGATGGTATTCGATCCTACGCAGGCTGGCGCGCCGGTACCGCTGTTTGATCCGCATCAGATGACTGCGGGCAAGGCGATGCGGCTCGACGAGGTTCAGTGGCCGGGACGACGTCTGGCATCGATTGGGCCACATCCTAAGTCGGTTATGACAGACACGATCAAGCACTGGGAGTGGCGACTTCGCGTCGTCAAAGACATCATGGAAGGAAGGCTTGTCTGATGGTGATGTCAGGCTTTGCACCCAGCAAGCTGTTCGAGACACTGCTTGATGACGAGAAACTCCAGATCGAGCTCAAGCGGATGCGTGAGGCAGCTGTGATTGGAGAAGGTACAGGAGCCACGCTCTGGGGACTAATCCATCCCAACGAAACACTACAGAAGCGGATCGAGTTGGCAAAGAAGGCGGCTGCCGAAGAGGAACACGATATCGGCGACCTCATGGATTCATCGTCCGAAATCCGTGAGGCTGTTCTTTCATGGTACGACCAGGAGATCGACGAACAACTCGAAGATCCGCCGGCGGGGGCATTCGATGATATCTGTGATCGGTTGGCAGCTGGAGCGGCCCAAGCTGCGAATGCGCAGATAGGTCGCGACGTTGCAACGCTGCTTGAGTACCCACAGTACTTTCTAGCGTGGCTGGAGGAGCTACTTTCTGTTCTCACTGCAGAGCTCACCAAACTGCACCGTCCGGGGAGTGTCTACATCTCGGTAGCAAACGTCGATATTCCGCAGGAAGACTGCAACGATGCGCAGGTAGCTATGCTCTGGTATAGGGGCTACGCTGCTGCGGGCTCGATTACGAGACAGAAGATTTGCGAGATCGAGATCCCGTGGTTCGGCCGACAGGTCGTCAAACAGGACTGTAGGGCATATGTACGTGCACTGATGGTCAGAGTGCATGAAGCTCTGCCCAAGGAGGACATAGAGGAGGACTGATGCGACTGAAACGAATGAGTGCCTCGAACTTCTGTCAGCATCGCGAGCTGACAGTTGAGTTCCCGCCCGGTATTACCGGCATTCTTGGCCCGAACGGCGTTGGCAAGTCGAACGCCATCAAGGCCGTTCGATTTGCTCTGATCGGTGACTCGGGGAATGCCGGTACCAAGGTGGATGATCTCAACTGGCAGGCGGCTGCAGCGGGAGAGTCCGGCGCTGTCGAGCTTGTGTTCGAGCAGTCCGGCACCGAAGGCAAGATCAAGCGATTCGTGAACAACGCCAGGGCCAGCCTGAAGTTCGGCGAGATCAAGGCCAATAGCGTGAGTGCCGTCAATAGGCATATGGGTACGATCCTCGGTATACCGGAGCGTACACTGAAGGACATCGTTTTCGTCATGCAGGGCGCAATCGAGAGTATTCTCTTCGAGCGGCCTGCCGATCGGGCGAAGAAGTTCCAGGGCTTGTTCGGCACGGAGAGTGCGGAGCGGCTGCGTGATTTCCTGCTGCAGGAGGTCAACAAGTTGCCGACTGCCGACGTAGATGAGCGCGTGGAGCGGCTACAGAAGGAGCTCGACGTCGATGTCGATCCACCGCTACGTGAGCTTACGAAGAAGCAGGCGAGCGTTGCCGCGGCTCTCAAGGGTTTCGATCGTGATGCACGTGAGGCTGTCATTGCGAAGTTCGAGACGGCTGTGCAGATCGGTCAACAGCTTACGGAGCTGAACGAGCGGATCATCATGCTTACAACGAACGTGACTCCCGAAGTCGCTCACGTTGCGGAGTTGCAGCAACAGGCCGATGATGCGGAGAAAGAGACCAGCCAGCTGACGAGTAGAGCTGACGAAGCTCGCGCCAAGCTGTCGAATCTCGACGCCGCTCGACGGGCGCACGAAACATACGAGCAGCTGCGGGGCGAGGCTGAAAAGCTGGAAGACGTACTTCGTCAACCAGTGCCGATGTCACCGGGAATCGACCGCGAGAAGTTGGAGGCTGGTTTCGAGGCGCTTCACAGCATGAAGGTGACGCTTGAGCCGAAGCGCAGTTTCGTGGAGACATTCAAGGGCGGGCAAGGTACGGTTCAGTGTCCGACCTGTTTGCAGGACGTCCACGAGGCAGATCAGCTGGCTGCGCAGTTCGAAGCCGAGGTAGCTCAGAAAACTACTGAGTTTGCTGCGGTTGATCAGCAGCTACGCGAGGGCAGCTCAGCACTGGTCGAATACGAGCGTGATGTAGAGTTGGATTGCGCTCGGAAGGATACAGCGCGCGAGCGGCTGCAAAGTGTTCACGGAACGCTTTCAACGCTGGGCGTCACTACGTACGATGGTGCCGAAGCAGGTGCGCTCCAGATCGTTGTCGACGACTTCAGCGGAAAGCTCATGGTACTGAAGAACGTTCGTGATGAGCTATCCAGGTTGCAGGTGGAGCTTGCTCGCAAGAAGAGCGAATGTCGCACGCTCGAAGAGCGGCAGTGCAGTTTGCGTGAACAGCTGCAGGATCGTCCGACGGCGGACCAGTACAAGCGGGCTAAGGACGGACTGGAGATGGTGGCCAGTGCGGAGGCTGAGCTTGGCAATATCGAAGGGCAGCTCTACCAGCTTCGCAATCGGCGTGGTGCAATCCTCAAGGAGTTGGAGCTGCTCAAGCAGCAGACCGAGAAGACAGAGGCCGTGAAGAAGTACAAGGATCTCTGCGAGCGGGCGCGAACATTGTTCCATCGTGATTGTCTGCCGTTGACGGTCACTCGGGCATTCCTTGCGAGCTTGAACGTGAAGATCCAGGAATATCTGACGCTATTTGGTGCGCCGTTCAGCTGTCAGATCAAGGACGATCTTACGGTTAGCTGCAACTTCCCAGGCGGCGGTGAGCAGTCGGCGGAGCGGTTGAGTGGAGGGCAACGAGTTGTTTTGGGGATCGCTTTCCGTTTTGCGGTCTACCAACTCTTTGCAGCCGATCTGGGTTTCATGGTTCTTGACGAACCGACGGCGTTTTTGGATGACGACAGAGTTCAAAGCGTCGTCGAGGTTATGCAGTCTGTCCGGCGCTATGTGCATCAGACTGGCATGCAGTTGATTGTGGTAACGCACGAAGTGGAGCTAGTTGCTGCGTTTGACCACACGGTTCGCTTGTAGTATAGGCGAGAAAGTACGAAAAGGAGATGAGGCAATGGTACAAGCTCTTGCAGATAGACGACAGTATGGTCGTCAGTATTATGCTGAGCATTGTGATGCGCTAAATGCCAGGAAGCGACGGCGCTACGCCGAGCATCGCGACGGACTCAGCGCTCAGAAGCGTCGGGCATATCGAGAGAACCCTGACAAGTACGTTCGGCGTAGCCGACGATGGCGCCAGCAGCATCTCAAGCAACATCAGGAGAGCAATCGGCGCTATTACAGCAAAAACCGTGAGCGCATTCTGGCGGCTAGTAAGCAGAGGCACTGGCAGAAGAAGGCAGAAGATCCATGTGCGCTTACTAGGGCGGCGCGCGGGCGGTATCTCAAACGTGAGTATGGGCTGTCGTTAGAGCAATACGACCGATTGCTGCGCAAACAGAAGAATCTGTGTGCGCTGTGTCGGCAGCCGATGAAGCACGGTGGGCGCATAACGGCTAAGCACGCCGTAGTAGACCACGATCACAAGACAGGGCGCGTTCGTGGCATTTTACACGCACAGTGCAATAGCTGGCTGGCGCTTCTCGACAATGATTCTCGCCTGCTCTTCCGCCTTGCCAAGTACCTCAACAAGTTCCGGAAAAGCTAGGAAAACCCTTGCTAAAAGGGGTGGAACCTGCTAGACTTCCAACGAAATGGAGGTACGGGATGCGGCAGCTGAGGTCTTTCATTCTGGTTGCGGTCGTAGTCCTTGGATTGTCCGCCGGCTGTCGAGTGCCTGCGGCTATCCGGACTGAGATTGATTTCCTACACGTGGTGATCTCCACGGGCGTCAAGGAAGCAGACCAGATCAGCAATCCAGCCGCGCGAGCTGACAAGGCCGTACGTGCACTGAAGCGGGCGGAGCCGCATTCGGAGAATCTCCGCCGCTGGGCCGAGGGAGAGGATGTGAACGATGGCCGCGATTGACCTCGAACTGCTGAAAGGCTTCGTTGATCTCGACGATCCGAAGGTCAAGGCAGTCTTCGATGTCATCGAGCCGTACTTTCCTGTCCTGAAGCGGCTTGGTGCGGCGGCGGTGAGCCTCTTCGTAGATGGGCTGAAACAGCAAGACTGGGCTAGGATTGACCGGGAGTTATACGAGCAGATGACAGAGGACGAGCGTGACGCACTCAGCAGCCAGGTGTTGGCGAATGCCCGTTGCGCCGTTCACAAGGCGTACGAGGCAAATCGTCAATGGAAGGACACGATTACACGGCTGTTGCTCGGCGTTGTGCTCTCACTCATTTAGGCGGGACGTAGACCACCCTGCGCTCGGGGGGTCGCAGGGTGGTTATCCGCTGGGTCGGTGGAGGTGCCTGGGCATTATCTTAGTTTCCCACTGTAGTTGGGCCAAGCTGGGTACCTCTTTCAGAAGCCATCGCCGATTAGCCGGGTGAAAACCACGGTTGGTCGGCGTTTGTCGTATGGAGGGAAAGTGATGTACGACCATACGGAATACCTTGCGTATGTGCGACAGGTTGACCTGACCGATGTCGACCACGTCAATGACATGCTCAACAGTCTCGACCGCTACGCGAAGAGTGGTGGGAGAAAAGGCGTGGGCGATTTTCTGCAGGGAGTCATTCTTGGAGATCTCGAACGTGCCAGTGCTCACGCCGACGACACGAACAGAAAGTATCTCGCGCTGTATATGAGGTACTGTTTCAACCAGCTCCCCGGTGAGTTGGTACTTTTACTTCGGCCGCTGGCAGATGTATTGCGCGACAGATTGGGCAACAAGAAGCGGCCGTTGAAGAAGACTGAGGTTCGCCAAGCGGCAGAGGCGCTCGATCGGGCTTTGAGAGAGCTGCGCGGCGAAGACTGAGGAGGGGCTAACAACTCCCGAGGGTTCGGGTCTTTTACTCTCCTCCACCGCTTTTTCCAAGAAGGGAACCGACGTGGGAAACTCAGAGAAGTACGAGGACAAGACGTTGACGTGCGCCGACTGCAACAAGGAATTCACGTGGTCGGCGAGTGAGCAAGAGTTCTTCGCGGAGAAGAAGTTCACTCCGCCGAAGCGCTGTCTCGACTGCCGCGCGAAGCGACGCAAGGAGAAGAAGGGTCGGAGAAGCAGCAGCCGCCCGAGCACGCGTGGCAATTCGCGGTAGTACGTACTCCATTCTCTGACGCGGTGTAGACTTTGGGAAGGGGGGCAGTATGTTGGGAACAGCTGAGCAGCATGAACTGCACGATCTGATAGGCGTGGGTCCGAACATGCAACTCCGGGCTGACGGTATTGGTACGCGCCTTACCGGCATCCTGGAGAAGCAGGCAGCAGCCATGTCGAATACGGTGCAGCTCTACAGAATGTATCGCGCCGAGTGTCGGCAGCGACGGCTTCGCGCGAAAGGAATAAGTGCTGACGCGGTCCTTGGGATCGGGCAATCAACGAACCCCGTTAGCCCATCGGGAAGATGAGCGCTGGATTCGGATTGCTATCGGGCTGGCAGCTCTGCGATGTAGGCCGTTGACGAATGCGCGACACGTGAAGCGTCGAGCTACGTCAACCTTGGCCGGCCAGTAATCGGGGAGGATCACGAAAGTTGCTGGGTGAAATCAGATAGCCCGGCCGTCAGCGCTACGCACCTGTAGCTCAGTAGGTAGAGCACCTGCGTGAAGTGCAGGGTGTCGCTGGTTCAATTCCGGCCGGGTGCACCAGATCCGGCGTGATGTAATAGGTAGCATGGCTGACTGTTACTCAGTCTGTCCTGGTTCGAGTCCAGGCGCCGGAGCTCAGAAAGAACACTGACTCCTAGTTCAATTGGTAGAACATCCGGCTCTGGACCGGAAGGTTCGAGGTTCGAGCCCTCGGGAGTCAGCCAGATAAGAAAGAGGAGGAAGCAATGTCGAAGAAGGGTTTCACAGAGATCGTAGCGATCGTGGATCGCTCAGGTTCGATGCAGGAGATTCGCGCCGACGCGATGGGCGGCTTCAATGCGTTCCTCGCGGACCAGCAGAAGCTGCCGGGCGAGGCGACGATGACCGTGGTGCTGTTCGATCACGAGTACATCGTGCTTCATAGCAACGTGAAGGTGCAGGACATCGCGCCGCTCGACGAGTCGACTTACATTCCTCGCGGGCAGACCGCGCTCTACGACGCGATTGGCCGTGCGGTGAACGAGGTCAAGGGCCGAATCGACGGCATGGCCGAGGCCGACAAGCCGGAAGGCGTCATCTTTGCCATCCTGACCGATGGCATGGAGAACGCCAGTGCCGAGTTCAGCAAGGATGGCGTCACGAAGATGATTGCGGAGCAGCAGAAAGAGGGGCGTGAGTTCGCGTTCCTTGCGGCGGGTCAGGACGCCTTCGAGATCGGCCGAGGAATCGGGATCAAGCAGCAGGCGGTCGCGAACTTCGTTGGCTCGGCAAAAGGCGTGCGGGCGGCCTTCAGCGGCGTCAGTCACTACGCGGCAGAATATCGCTCGGGTGGCAGCCGGCAGCTCATGGCGAATAGCTGCTCGATGCAGAGCATGGTCGACGACGCGATGGCCGTAGGCGTTTCGCCTGACGACCTGGCCAAGGAGATCGCCAAGGAGGACGCTGACGCAGAAGGCTCGGCGAACAAGCCGTGAAAGGAAGTGGGGGCGTAGCTCAGCCAGGAATGAGCGCCTGCCTTGCAAGCAGGATGGCGCGAGTTCGAATCTCGCCGCCTCCACCAATAGTGACTAGGAGAGCACCATGAAACGAACCTTTCTTGCGCGGTGTGTGTCGACAGCGCTAACACAACGCGAGATAGCCAGGCTCGTGGGGTGCTCACAGACGACAGTGCGGTACTGGCTCAGAAAGCATGGACTCAAAACGATCCGAAGACCGCGGAAAGTATACCATTGCCTAGCGTGTGATAAGGTATTGGACCGCGACACCAAACGATGGAACAAGTTCTGTAATACTGCCTGCTTTCAGGAGCACTGCTATCGCACCTACATCGCAGGTTGGCTTCGCGGGAAGGAGCGCGGGGGCGGAGCCGACGGCTCTGTCTCGGATTACGTACGCAGATACTTGTTCGAGCAAGCTGAAGGTAAGTGCGTGAAGTGCGGGTGGGCTGAGATCAATCCGGTAACTCAGAAGAAGCCGCTGGGAGTGAATCACAAGGACGGTAACTCTAGGAATCACCGGCTGAGCAACTTAGAGTTACTTTGCCCGAACTGCCATAGTCTGACGCCGACGTTTGGAAGCCTCAATAATGGGCGAGGTAGACATCACCGTCGGAAGGCTGCACTACTGAAGCGTGTGGCAGGATAAGGATGCCACGAGCATAATGGCAGCAGCCAACAAGAACGACGACGCTTGCTTGGAAGAGATGCTTCAGCGACTTGCTGCGGCACAGATGCAGCAGCAGGAGTACCGCATACTGCAGCAGATGCAGATGCAGGAACAGGCCAATGAGCAGCGCCATCGGATTGGCGGTGCTGGCATTTGGACTGACCTGCTTGGTATACCAGTTAGGCCGCCGCAAGGCGAGTGCATCAAGGATGTGGAGGTCGAGATTGTCGAACCAAAGCGACTCCCACCCCCAGACGAAGGACAATCTGACTGAACAGCTTGTCCAGCGTCACTGGGCTGGTGGGGTGAGCTACAGGCTTGATGACGAAAGAGCCATGGCACTGGCAGAACTGGTCTGTAAGATATCAGACCGCGGCTATGGCGATGACGAGATTCCGAGCGTACTGCGAGATCCCGAGGTGCTGGAACAGTTCGGCTTTACGCCGGACATGACACACCTTGTGGCGGCACTGCGAGTGGTTCGTCGGCGGATAAGTGAGGCTGCTGGGTAACTGCCCCGTGGTCCAGTTGGAATGGATGGCTGGCTTTGACCCAGCAGACTCAGGTTCAATCCCTGACGGGGCAGCCAAGGAAGGCACGGGCAATGCAGCCCGCTCTGCGAGTTCTGCGAAATCCGAACAGAGCCCGAAGGAGGGTCATGAGAGAAAAGTCTGTCGACGCACAACCTGAACCCAGCGTCGAGCTCAACTTCGACCCGGATGTACCGAAGGAGAGGGCCGACGAACTCTACATCTTCATAAGGCAATGCCTTGCGGAGTGTGTCGTACTTATGGACAAGTACGCGAAAACGGGTGATCACGGCGATGCGCACCGTATCGTCAACACGGTTATGCAGCTCAAGACAGCGCTTGGCAGACCGGAGTGGTCGCGGATGGTATGTCGGGCGATCTCGGGTGATAGGATGCTGTCCGAGCAGCGGCGTGAGATCGTACGGAAGGTACTGGAGGACATCTGATGGGACGGCGAATCTGGAGCTGTCCTAACCGACAGTATGCGGAGGGCTTTCTCGACGGCGTTGAGTTCGTAAACGATTCGGCAATCAAGGTCGAACGCTGCGTCCAGACTCACGTGGGGACATACGTCTTCACGCTTGAGGATGACAACTTTGACGGCATGGAAGCATTTCTTCCGTCGAGTGAGCATCCGCAGCCGACTGCTGTCGCACTGGAGCAGTTGCGAGACGACTCAGAAGGAAGAGGCGGCGCATGATGGGGGCCATGGCGCAACCGGCCGAGCGCATCTGACTGTGACTCAGAAGATATGGGTTCGAGTCCCATTGGCCCTCCATATCCGGGGCGGCGCATGCGTGCGACCAAGTAATCCGCGTTGCGAGAACTCTCTTCGCGGCCCCGGTCCAGTGCCGAGGTGGTGGAACTGGTAGACACGCGTGGCCTAAACCCGCGTGCTCGTGAGAGCGTGGAGGTTCGACTCCTCTCCTCGGTACCAAGCGCGTATAGTGTTCAACGGCCAGCACGTCAGCTTTCCATGCTGAAGGTGTAGGTTCGAATCCTACTATGCGCTCCAGGCAACTACGCTCAGAAAGGAGCGATCATGTCGGACGTTCGTGTCATTCACTTTCGTTGTCGAGAAGGTGGGAAGGTGCTGACGAAGGGCGGCGTGACTGTCGCTGTGCGTACAACGGAGACAAGACAAGAGGCGGCATACGCGATCTGCAGTGCAGCCGACGGGTTCAACCCGATCGAGGGCAGAAAGCGTGCGCTGGCTCGGTTGAACAGCAAGCCGAAGAACGGGCGGAGAAACAGCCGTCTTTTCGGTGCGATCGTTTCTTCTATGCCACTCGCCGATAAAGGTGACGAGCGAGCTTTGCGAAGGCTGGGATTTCAGAAAGAGATGGAGATGCTGGCCAAGAAGCCTGACGATACTGTCGTCTTCGCCTGGGACGTTGCAGCGTTCGGTGTCATGCGCATGAAGGGCGGCAAGCCGGAAGACATACAGAGACTTCAGACGACGCTTGCAGCATATCCGCGCGAGAAAGTGCCGGCGTAGCTCAATTGGCTAGAGCAACCGGTTTGTACCCGGAAGATAGGGGTTCGAGTCCTCTCGTCGGCTCCAACACAGGAGGTACAATGCTGGATCCTCACGAACAGAAGGATGAAGTCGACAAACTGCTGCTCCGTATTCGTGCAGCTCGTGCGGTCAAGAGCCGGCGTATCAACAAGGCCGCAATGGAGCTTGTGGATGCGGCCTGTTTCTCCGACACTGACACCATGGTCGAGCTGGCTCGCCAGATCGTAGAGGACGCGAAAGAGCGCGGTGCGATGACCAAGTGGGTGAAAGCGATCAAAGCTGCTCACAAGCAATTTCGGGAGGAGTATGACACGCTCATGCAGCTTCCAGAGGAATCGGTAGAGTTGGTAGCACTGGAAGGGGAGCACACGTGACGCCCGTAACGCAGATACTTGATAGGGTGACGATCACTGGGGCTGACGACTCGGTCCGTCCCAGGGAGCTCAAGAGCTTCCAGGAGGAGTTTCCGTTCGTCGAGTGGGGCATTCTGGTGTCTCAGCACAAGACGTTCCCGGACGGTGCGCCGCGGTTCCCGTCGCCCGAGTGGCTTTGGGAGATCTGCGGTGATCCGAACACGCCATTTGGGAGGGAGCTCGGACCAGGTGCGGGCTTGAGACTATCGGTACATCTTTGCGGCCGATGGGTACGGGAAGTCTGCAAGAACGAGTGGGGATGGCTGCAACCAGAAACCTCGTCGCCTGTGATTGGTATCATCACTATGGCGCAACGAGTGCAGCTCAATTTCCACAGCTACATCCACAAGATCACCGATCGTGCGCAACTGGCCAAGAAGCTCAGCTACGTCTGGCCCAGGAAACAGGTGATCTGCCAGGTCGACGGTGCGAACGATGACATCGTCAGCAATCTGTACGATGACGGTGCGAACGTTGCGGGACTCTACGATCGATCGGGCGGTGCCGGCGTATTGCCTGATGCATGGTCACCCCCGCTGAAGGGAATCTACTCGGGCTATGCCGGCGGACTGTCGCCGAAGAACGTTGAAGCCCAGTTGACGATCATCAATAAGCTCGTGACCGATCCGATCTGGATCGACGTTGAGTCGCACGTGCGCTCAGAGGATGATCAGCAGTTCGATTTGGTCAAGGTACACGATTTCCTTGAACGTGTTGAGCCGTGGGTCATCAATTTGTCGTGCTTCGAATGTGGTGATCGTGCGACTTGCAAATTCGCGTACGATCAGTACAACACGGGCGGCGACTGTTTGGCCGAGAAGTGATCGGGGTGTGGGTCATTACGCACTTGGAACTGGAAAAGTGGTTTACAAGTACGGGCTGAAGTGTTAGGGTTGCACGCCTGGTTTGGGGCCAGGGGGTCAAGGTTCGAGTCCTTGCAGCCCGACTTGGAACTACTAAAATGCAGTGCAATAGGTGCGGTAGCGAGCGACCTGCAAAGGAGTTTCCGTGGAAGAACAAGGCGGAACATAAACGACATGGCTACTGTAAGGTGTGTGGTCGCGAGATCAGTCGCGGGCAGTACGCCAAGAAGCGCCAATACTACATGGATAAGGCCACCAAGCGGAGGAGACAGCTAGTCAAGATAGTTCGGAGATTTGTTCTTGACTACTTACTGGCACATCCGTGTGTGGACTGCGGTGAGGCGCATCCTGCGGCACTTGATTTCGATCACGTTCGTGGGCGTAAACGCGGAGTCATTAGTAAGATGGCTCACACCGGCTACTCCCTTGCGGCAATCAAAGCTGAGATAGCTAAGTGCGCCGTTCGCTGTTCAAACTGTCATCGCAAGCGAACGGCCAAACGGGCAGGATGGTACTCATGGGCGCAGAAGTAATTTCGGTCGAATCCGGCCACCCCGACCATCCCTACTTTGACAAGCATACATTCATCGACGGGCGGGGCGAGTTGGTCGAACTGACTGTGGTAGAGTTGCGCTTGCTTACTGCAGTGGCGAATCAGCGCAATGGTGTTCTTTGGGATAACATAGGTGCCCGTACTGGTGCAGAGATAAAGCTCTACGACGCCGGGCTCCTCCAGTTCAAAGTAGCCTTGGCAAAGCCGGCCGGAGCGAGGTGTGTATCGTATCCGACGGCGATCGCCGCCGTGCAGTTACTTGAGCGTGGGTTGATGTAGGATGGGCGCGGGCTGGTCTTGTTGCTGGGTGTGTACACATTTGGCGGCTTGATCTTACCGGTCAGACCGAAAATCATCTAGGTGCCTGCCGGGTATCAACAACCTGCGGAACAGCGAGAGATGAGACCACCTGACATTCCAAGTCGGTGGTGTACACTACACTGGCAGCGCGAGAAGAAGTACAAGCCACGCCGCCGCCTAGTGGCTGCGGATTAGTTTCTTACTGAATAGCATTCCTGTTGCTTGACGGCAGGAATACTTTTTGGCATCATAATGGAGCGGAGGAACAGTGGAAGTCACGGCAAAAATTCAGTTCGTCCGTCCCTGTCTTGGTAATGTGCGACGGTCAGACTATGATCGTATGGAGCATGATCAAGACGGTAATGTCATCTTCCTTCCGACGTGGTGGCGAGCAGCTTTCGCGAAAGCAGCACAGGCAATCAACAAGCATCATAAGCTCGTGGACAACATTCATCCAGCGCTGCGGATCTATGGCACTATGACCAAAATCGAACGTCAATACTATGAACAACGGGGCGATTCCAGCGTTCAGCGTATCAAGGTCCATGAGGGTTTCGATGCAGGTACTACTGTCGAGTGCAGCTTTCTTTTGCCGAGTGAAATAACGGCAAACCAGTTCACTGAGCTGCTCGAAGTGGTTGGCTTGTACTTCGGGATCAGTCCGTATGGTTGGCGCCAGGATTTCGGGCGTTTTCGAGTTTTGTCCGTTGACAAAACTACGCGTAATGGTAGGATACGGGCGGAAACGGGGCGAAATGGGCCGGCCAAGGACGTGGACAGATCAGCAGCTGCGAGTAGCGGTTCGTCACGGCCATAGCGCATCTGACGCATTACGTCGACTTCATTTAGCCGTGGGTGGTGCTGCACGTGATGTGATCTTCAACCACATCGATCGTCTAGGTTTATCCATTAGTCACTGGTCGCGACGACCGACGGGGCGAAAGCGCAGTTGGACAGATCAACAGCTTCGGGGGGCCGTAAAGCAGGCTACTTCAGTAACCGACACACTACGAAAGCTAGGGCTTGCGAAAGATAACTCGTACTCGCGTAAACTGGTTCGTAGGCGTATACGCGAACTCGGGCTAGACATCAGTCACTTCAAAAACTGGTGTCACTTGAAAGGCTTGCCGCTGCGTCGGCTGCTGATACGAGATAGCAGAGCCCATAATACGCACTTGAAAGAGCGGCTGATCAGGGCGGGTATTCTGGAACCCGGGTGTGACTGGTGTGGTCGAAAGACCTGGCGTAAGTTGCCAATTCCGCTTGAGTTGGATCATATCAACGGTGATTCGCACGACAACAGGCGGAGGAATCTAAGATTGCTTTGCCCAAATTGTCATGCCCAGACGCCGACATGGAAAGGGAGGCGCAGTGGATATCGTTCACATCAGAAAAGCGGGCAACCTCCTTCAGGTGATACCTGATTGTTACGACTTTCTGCGTCCCGCGCTCACATTCACGCGGCGGGTTCAGCGAGGTCGCGACGCCAATCGTGCAGTCTACGAGGAGGTTGAGCTCTGCGAGTTGCGCGTTGATCAGAAGACCGGACAACGTTTTCTGAAAGTACCGTCCGGGCTCAGATCACGCGTCAAGCGCGCATTGCGGGCGTTCAACCAGCCGTTCGACTACGTTGATCTGGCACCAGTACAGCTGGAGGATCCTGAGTGGCCGACAGTAAGTATGACGCGCGAAGGGCAGGATGCAATTCTTGCCAAGATCGCGACATGCGATATGGGTCAGATACAGGCACCGACCGGCGAAGGAAAGACCTGGATCATCGTTCAGATCTGCAAGCTGTATCCTCACTCCAAGATTGTGGTCGTAGCACCGGGCATTGGCGAAGTGAAGACTATCAGAGACCGCATGCTGGCTGAGATATCTCCGATCCAGGTCGGGCAACTCGGCGGCGGTCGGCATGAGCAGGGTCGACGAATTCTTCTCTGCGTAAAGAACTCGCTTCGGAAAGCTGAGGCGGACCTTGCGGCCTGCAAGATACTGATCTACGACGAGTGTCATACCGCGGCGGGACAGAAGACCAGTCTCGCACTCACGGCAGCCAGCCGATGCAAGATGTTCGGCTTCACGGCATCGCCGGAGATGCGGACCGATCGTGCCGACATGGTTGTCGAGGCACTCTTTGGACCGGTTATTCACGTGACCACGTATCAGGAGTCGCAGAAGCGTGGGAACATTGTGCCGATCCGTGTCATCGTGCGGCCTGTCACGCAGGGACCACAGCTCACTTCGAAGAACAGTACCGTTCTCAATCGGCACGGCATCTGGCGGAACAAGTACCGCAATCAGTTGATCGCCGACGATGCTCGTCGCTTTTCAGCTGACGGCCAGCAGATCCTCGTGACAGTCGAAACTGTCGAGCATGCGCTCGAACTTTACCACCATCTTCGTGGCGACGGCTTCATTCTGGTCTACTCATTCATGGATAAGCACCTGCGAATGCGCTACGAGAAGACTGGCGTTATTCACGCAGGTGAACATCCCATGACAACGAAAGAGCGAATGGAGCTACAGGAGCAGTTTGAGACCGGCGCACTGCGTCGAGTGATCTCGACGTGCTGGAATCAGGGCGTCGACTTCAAGCAGCTGGAAGTACTGATTCGAGCCGACGGGCTTGCCAGCGCACTCAGGAGCATTCAGGTACCGGGACGGCTTTCACGTACGATCGAAGGTAAGGACTACGGGTTGCTTATCGACTATTACGACGAGTTCAATGGAACACTGAACAATCGGGCAAAGGGTCGAATCAGGGTCTACAACAAGAGCGGCTGGAACGTACAGTTACCAAAAGTGATTGGTGTTTCATAATGAACAACGAAGTGATCGAGCGTGCGGTGGTAGACATGAAGGAGTTGTACACTCGCTTGCGCGGACTTACCGCGCGCAACGTCGGGCATTCAGCGCAGCATGAAGAGAAGTGGTTCGCACTTGCATATGAGCTTATCGTTCGCAACCTCAATCCATGTCGCTACATCAAGTGGGCGTACGACTTCTTTCGCCGCACCAATCCCGACGTGTACGTTACCATGATCACGTCTCTGAAGATGGTTCGTGTCTTCGCGAAAGATCATCCGGACTATGAGGCTGAGGTGCGGTTGGCAATACGACTTCAGGCCGATACCATGAACAGGCAACTTGCGCTCGGTCGATCTCCACAGGAAATTTTGGAGGATAAGTTCCTTGAGCTTGGCCCCGTTTTTAGGTACATTGTGGCTCTTCAGTTCAACTTGCCAGCTCACGCGGACCAGCTGCGCGGACCAGCTGAGTTAGATCTGGCTTGTGAACCTCTCTACCACCGGCTCATTGGTGGTATGTTGCGGAGAGCGAAAAAGTGCAAGAGCCACTGTGTCTTCTGATGGTCCTTCATAAGGCTATTGCCTTTGTTCCAGTACATACCGAGGAGGAGTCTGTCATGACCTATGACGATAAAGCTGAAGAGAAGAAGGAGGAGCGACGACGTAACTGGCGCGAGAAGCGTCGACGCTATAAGAAATGCCATCGTGAGCAAGTTCGCCGATACCAACATGAATGGTACGAACAAAATCGCGAGAAACTGCGCCGCAGAAGTCGTCAACAGTATCTTCGCGCAAATTACGGGATGACTCCCGAAGATTACGAACAGCTGCTACAGGCGGGCAACAAGCGTTGTTGGTTGTGTGGCACGACTGAGCCAGGCAGGAATGATAAGCATTTCAGTGTCGATCATGATCATATCACAGGGCGAATAAGAGGACTCCTTTGTTTTGCCTGCAATGCAGGCATTATCGGTCGAATGGAGGAGCGTGAGGTAACACTGAAGACACTTGCAAACTACCTGAAAGGAAAGAAAGCGTGCCGGATTTTGCAGATGCACTCGTGAGCATTCAGGGGCGCGAGCAACTGGTGCATATGTTGGCGTATTCGGTTAGATGCCCAGAGGTGGCGTGGTTCGCGATTGAGCGACTCAATCCGCTTGATTTTGACGAGAGTACTCAACTGGATTTCATGATAGTCTGGCACATCTCGAAGATGTACTGGACTGAATACGGACAGGTTCCACCGCAACACTACTTACGTAGTATGTCCGTTTCCGTACTGTGGCAACGTGGATATCAAGAACCAGTCTACCACGAAGGCGTTCGGCGGCTCGTCGATTCGATTTATGCGCTGCAAGACCTTTCCAATAATGACTACGGAAAGAAACTATTGCACGCATTCTTCAACGACATCTTTCTCAAGGAGCTGAAAGCGCTCTCCGAACAGCCAGCCGATCGTACCGACATCATAGAGGAAGTTGCACAACGGCATCGGCGCCTGTCTGTCTCGGAAATTGAGCAAGTTGACCCGTTTGACCTTACGGTCAAGCCGACATTCCCGAAACGAACACCAACCGGTACCACGTTCTTCGATTTGCTTCTTGGCGGCGGTCTGCTGCCTGCGGAAACAATTGGACTTCTCGGGCCGTCCGGCGGCGGAAAGACATTGCTGGCGCTGCAGATCAGTTGCAGCCTTGCTGAACGCCAGCACTATGTCGAGTACTTCACTTACGAACAGCCCGCCAAGGATCTGCAACCACGTGTATTGTCCTGTGCGGCAAAGGTCAGTAGCACTAAGATCCTGGGCAAGACGTGGGACCAGATGGATTCTACGTCGCGTCAGAAAATCGAGGAGCACGCGACACAGCGCAAGGCGTACCTGAACCTCCTCGATCGCTCAAGTGAGGGGTGCTCTATCTCCGAAATTGCCGGTCATATCGACAAGCGCATCAGGCTTGGCAAGAAACCCATGCTTGTCGTTATCGACTGGATCTGGCCACTCGTTGTCCGCATGACGGCGCGCAGCGACCGCCGAGGCGTTGACGAGCGAAAGTTGCTGATGGCGGCCATGGAGGATATCAAGTCGTTGGCGTCCGAGACGGGTGTTTGCTTTCTCGTGGTACACCAGCTCTCCACCGAAGTCGTGAAGAAATCGCCGGGTAAGAAGCCGCAGTGGTTCAACTCGGCAGAGGCCGGTTCTTTCGCGTGGTTCCTGCCGTACTGCTTCGCGATCGGCACTGCGGATCCAAACGGCTATTGCTGGCTGGTCGGCTCGAAGGCACGGAACAACGCAACGAAAGAGGTCATGCTGCGACTGAATGGCGAGTACAATCGCTTTCAGGCGACTGACAAGTCAATGGTCTTCGACGTTGCTCGGCAGGAGTTCGTCAATCAGGATGATGTGGGCAAGATGCCTGGTATGCCAGGAAAGGTCACGCCCGCCGATGGAGAGGAAGACGAGCCGCCTGATGCGGACTCGGAGGACCACATAGCCGGCATAGGAGGGCTTCAGGCGTAATGGCGCTGAATGAGAAACTGTACCGACAGCTGCTACGTGTTTTCGGCAGCGGTGTCAACATCGCCAAAGAGGGCGAGTCGCTCGGACTCAGCGTGTCAGTCGATCCGTTCACTGGGACGAAGCGATTCAACGTCATAGACGGCGGCGAGGACTACAAGGTCTGTTGCCCTTTCTGTGGCGATACCAGGTATCGCCTGGAGATCAGCCACATGTGGCAGATTCGTGAAAAGGAGACGGGGTATCAGCTTGGGCTTTCGGTCGTGCGTTGCTACAACGACGGCTGCGATCTGAACGTAGATGCACCGATCGAGCGACGACGGTGGTGCCATGATCGGCTGCAGAACATGCTCAAGCCATATATCGCGCGAGCTCACAATCTCCAGATTCGCGCACCGGTCAGAGGTGCCGAGCTGAAAGAAATGACGTTGCCCGAGAAGCGGCAGCCGCTCGTCGAACTACCGGACCACCATCCGGCCATGCGATATCTGGTTGGGCGCGGATTCAATCCGCAGGAGCTGGCGCAGGAGTTCGAGCTGTACTATTGCGTCCAGGATCCACATCCATTCGTGTCAGAGCGGATCATCATTCCGATCCGAATCAGCAAGAAGCTGGTTGGTTGGCAGGCGCGCATGATCAGAGAACCGATCGACGAAGATGACGCGCCCAAGTACTACACAGCGGCGGGTACGGCCAAGAACCGTGTGCTCTACAACTACGATCGCGCGAAGGAGACGCCATTTGGCATAGTTGTCGAGGGTGTGTCCGACGTGTGGCGTGTTGGTGGGGCAGGTGTTGCGGTTTTGGGCAGCTCTATCAGCCAGACGCAGTTCATGCTCATGACGAATGCGTGGGGTGACTCGGGCATCGGGCTCATGCTTGATCCTGACTTCATCGAGAAACCACGCAAACATCCCGAGCGCCCGACTGCGTATGAGAAGATCAGGACGACACTGGGCGCCAAGACGGCCTTTAGCTGGGGCATGCTGGAGATCGTGCTGCCTGGCGGCTTCGATCCCGGCAAGTGCCCACGCGACTGGCTATGGAAATACATCAGCAAGGTTGCTGAGTTGAGCGACTACAGGTATCCGATACTTGGAACGGGAACAGCGAATGCAGATCGAGGAGTTTGAATTCACTCGTGCCGAAGAGCTGTTCCCACCGACGCTCACGTGGGAGATCTCGGCGCAACTTCAGGGCATAGACGTTTCGGAGCTGCTGACTCGTGCCAGCCGCGGATCGGTGACGCTCAACGTCATCGATTTGAAGGGCAAAGGTGGCAAGCCTGATGTGCGTCGAGATGTTACCACCATTCCAGGTCATATCTGGGGTGGTTACCCCGGCGAACCGCGGCATGCCGACGTAATGATCATCGGGAAGCGTCCCGGTGATGACGAGATGGCGTCAGGCAGAAATCTGCAGGGCAATAGCGGTATCGAACTCGCCAGGGTTTTCAGGAAGTGTGGGCTACCGTATCAGAGTTTCTGGGTCACGAACATAGTCCAGTTCCTGCCGCCCGATGGAGGAAAGAACCTCAAAGCTCACCACAGGCAAGACTGCGCAACGTTGCTTGCGCAGGAGCTGCAGGCCGTCAGGCCGAAGTACATTCTGTTGCTGGGCTCCGATGCAGTGAAGTTCCTTTTCGGGCGCAAGGCAACGATGACGAGTCTGCGTGGGGCAGTGCTCAACTTCAAGTACGACGAGGTTGGCGTACTTCCAACGCGTGACTACGGAAACGATCTCGATGTCATTACTACGGAGTTCAGCAAGGCACAGGTCATGGTCACGACGCATACAGCAGCAATTCTTCGTGAGCCTTCGCTCGTGCCTGGCTTCGAAAAGGACATCGAGCTGTTTGCCGACCTCATACATGGCAGGCGTGGAACACAGCCGCCGATCGATCAGGTCAACAACTACCAGTACATCCGTGACGCGGAGACGTTGAATGCGCTTGTCGATCGGCTCATTGCAGAGAACTACACCAGCATCTCGATCGACTGCGAGTGGGGCGGCACCAAGTTCACCAGCGGCTATCTCCGAACGATCCAGTTCTCGTGGGCTGCGGGGCAGGCCGCTGTTGTCATACTTCGCGACTGCGAACACGGTCGAACACCTGTTTTCAAACCGGCTATCATCAATGCCATCGAAGCCATACGGCGGCTGATCGATCGGCCCGGCGTAAAACTCTGGGGTCAGAATATGCGCTCCGACGCGCTCTGGCTCGAAGACTTCGGCCTTCCTGTGATGAAGCGCTTCGCGTTCGACACCATGTTGGCTGATCACGTCATCAACGAGAGCTGGGAGCACGGTCTGTTGGCACTCACGGTACGGTATACGAATATGGGCCGGTACGACTTCGAGCTTCAGAGCTGGCTCAAGCTGAATCCGCAACCTAAAGACGCCGGCTACGCGAACATACCGGATGCCATTCTGCATCCCTACAGTGCAGCTGATGCAGATGCGGTGTTCAGAATCACGCCGGTCCTTGTCGACATCCTTGGCCGTTCAGAGAACGCTGACATCGCCTGGCTCTTCTACCAGATTGTGATGCCGGCGAGTCATCCCATCCACGAGATGGAGCGAACGGGCATGCTTGTTGATCCGGAGCGGATGGTAGATCTTTTATGGAAGTACGACGCGAAGAAGAAAGAGATCCTGAAGGAGCTGCGCGCCAAGATCAACTGGCCCGAGTTCAATCCGCGCTCCTGGCCGCAGAAGCAGACGTTGCTGTTCGGTCCCAAGCAGGACGGCATGCTAGGCATGACGCCCATCAAGACGACCGAGAAGCCATCGCGTGAGTGGTCCGAGGTCATGAAGCTGCCAACTGAAGAGCGGGAGCGGCTGAATGCGGCTACTGACAGTGAAACGCTGAATCTGCTCTGGATCGATGCACCGGACGACTTCACGAAGGCTGTCATTCTCAAGCTCGAACACTTCCAGACGATCGACCAGATCACGAAGAACTTCCTTCGGCTGCCGAAGGGATACACCGAAACTGACGAGCTCAACGTCGCGTTCGATCGTGACATCTACGTGAGCGGCTTGCTGGGACACATCGATGACGACGGACGGATCCGGACAACAATTTCGCAGCTCAAGGAGACTGGTCGTTACAGCTCCAGCCGCCCAAACCTCCAGAACATCAGCAAACGGCAGGAGCCGCGCTACCGCGAGATCATGGGCGAGGCCATTCCGACGATTCGTTCCTGCTTCGTACACAGTCCAGGACATGTACTGGTCGAGGCCGACTACAAGTCCGCCGAGATCGTCACGCTGGCATATCTCAGTAACGATCCGCAGCTCATCGAGGATGCGCTCGGCCCGGTGAAGCTGCATGCCAAGGTCGCCGTCGATCTTCTTGGTGCGCCATGTAGTTACGAGGAAGTTGCGAAGAAGTTCGAGCATCTCTACGTTGGTGCCAAGAACATCAACTTTGGCATCCCCTATCAGCGTGGCGCCAGAGCAATCGCACGCCAGGTGAATCGCGAGACCAAGGGTAAGGCAAACATGACGGGTGACGAAGCCCAGGGGATCATCAACAACTGGTATGCGCGCTATGCCCGTGTCAGGTCGTTGGTGGATCGATGCAAGCGAGGAGTTCAACGAAAGCCACACTGGATTCCGAACCCATGGGGGCGTAGGCGGCGCTTCTATGTTTCGCCGAGTCAGTCTGTCATGGCGGCACAGGAGCGGGAGGCAGTCAACTTCCCGATTCAGAGCACAGTTGCCGAGGCGCTCAGTAAGGCGCTCTTCAATCTGTATCAGTATCGGCGACTGCATCCCGCATACAATTTCAAGATCCTGCTGGCTATTCACGATGCGATCCTCTTCGATGTGCCGGTAGAGATCTTGGATGAGTTCATCGACAGTGTTCTTCCGCTGTGCATGGTGCACGGCGTCGAGATACCGTCATGTGCATTCTACGGGTCGCCTACGTTCAAGCTCGACATCGATACTGACATAACGCTCAGATGGGGTGAGCAACCGCAGCGCGAACATCTTGAAGTACGTGGCGTACCGGAACGATTTCTTCCGAAGGTAGGATGAAGAGGAGGGACATGAGACCAACGTGGGATCAGTATTTCCTGAGAATTGCAAGGGAGGTGGCGAGTCGCTCTGTTTGTCTGCGCCATCAGATCGGAGCTGTGATTGTCAGGAACAAGCGTATTCTGACGGCAGGGTACAACGGTCCACCTGCCGGCTTGAAGCACTGTGAGGCGCGAGGCGGGTGTCTGCGGGATAGAAAGAAGATTCCGTCCGGTACGAGGCTCGACGAGGATTACGCACTTCACGCTGAGGCGAATGCGCTTCTGCAGGCTGCGCTTCATGGCGTCTCGACCGATGGGGCAACGATGTATTGTACACATGGTCCCTGCAGTCTGTGCGCGAAGCTGATGATCAATGCCGGTATCAAACGGGTGGTGTCGGCGAAGCCGTATCCGAATGACTTCGCTGCCCAGCTGTTGTGTGAGGCTGGGGTGAAGCAGGAAGAGCATACGTAAAGGCACGCGGAAAGGAAGAGAAACATGGGGAGTAGTTACAAGACGCAAGTCTCAAGAGGTGGTCTCGACGGTTCCTCGGGGTTCCTGATTCGGGCGGCAGGTATGCCGCACCGGACCACGATGCCCTCGTGGGAGAAAGAGACCCAGTTTCGCATCTTCCCGGCGCCGAAAGAGGGTGGCGGTTGGTACCCTGCACGGCTGTCCGCGGAAGACAACGACTTCAGCCTGGCGGTCTGGAGCGAGCCCGTCGCGAGGCGGCTTGGCGTGTATGAGCAGTTTACGTTCATCACGCGCATTCCCGGCCGGCAGGGTGAATCACCGACGGAGCGGTTCTGCAACGCGCTGATCCAGATGATCGAGGAGAAGCCCCGCGACGTTCCGGAGGATTGGGTCATGTGGCCCAAGGGCGGACGCGGCCAGGCACCGAAGCTGGCCAAGGTCCGCAACTGCGTCTTCTTCCAGGGCATGACGATCATGTCCCAGGGAAAGACACTGGTCAATGCAGCAGGTCAGCCCGCGCCGCAGTTCCCGTCGATGCTCATGGGGACGATCTCGATGCAGATCTTCTTCGAGCAGCTCGCGAACAAGCGGATCCAGGGCGCGCAGCTACCGCCCGATCAGCTGGTCGAGCAGGCCAAGACTGACGAGAACGCGCGGAAGCAGCTGGACCAGTACTGGGCAGCGGCGTTCGCTCTCGGTGACTGGTGCTCGTTGGAGGGCGGCCGGGTCGTGAAGATCTATCAAGCTCCTCCCGGCGACAACTTCCAGCGTCCACACTACGAGATCCAGATGGCTGAAGCGGTTCCGCTCCAGGGAATCGAGGCAATGGTGCGGTCGTTCTACAGGCCGTGGGAGGAGCTGCTCCAGTTCCACACGGCAGAGGCGCAGATCGAACTGCTCAGCCGGGCGTTCCCACCCGAAGCCGTCGACTTCGTTTTCGGACACACGGAGTTCGAAGCGGCGCTTCCAACGTCGGTCAAGGGCGCATGGCACAACTGGAAGACGAATCAGGGCGCATGGACGCCGGGAATGCAGCCGGGAGTGGCTGCTACCGGTGCACCGGCGCCGAATCCTCCGATAGTCGGACCGGCCACGGTTCAGCCGACGACGGCAGTTCCGCCGTCACCGTTTTCAGTTGCACCATCGTCGGCAGCGTTTCCGCCGACACCAGCAGCAGCCTCACCGGCACCGGCACCAGCGGCAGCTTCACCGGCACCGGCAGCAGTTCCGCCGGCACCAGCGGCAGCTTCACCGGCACCGGCAGCAGTTCCGCCGGCACCAGCGGCAGCTTCCGCTCCGGACGGAGCCAGGCAGTTCGATCTGAGCGGTGGAGGTCAGGTACCGGGAGAGGTAGCAGACCAGCCGCTCATGGGCAGTGGAGCGTTCGCAACAACGCCTGCCGAGTTCCAGCAGCCGGTCGGCGCAGGTACGCCGGCAGCGGCACAGCCGACGACCGCCGCTCCTGCTGGTACACCTGCACCGGCTGCAGCAGCCGGCGAGGTAGATGCGGCAAAGCTGAACGCTGCACTCGATGATCTGCAGAAGGGACGTGATCAGGCTGCAGGGGGCAACCTCGGTGGCTAGGTAACAACGGGGATGTGGGCGTCCTTCGGGGCGCCCATGTCTACCGTAAAGGAGGATAGCAATGGCGAAGAAAGCCGCCAAGAAGGCCAAGAAGGGCGCAAAGAAGATCAAGCGAGCACCGGCTGAGCTCATGCGGCATCTAGCCATGGCGAGTGAGAAGAAGCTGGGTCCGGGTATCATGTACGAAAACGTCTCCGAGCACAGCATGCACCACATCGGTCTGCCGTTGCCTGCCCTTGCAATGGAGTATCTGCTAGGCAGCAACGTACTGTACCTTGGTGCGCTCTACGGATTGGCTGGCCCGCCGCAGTCATTCAAGTCTGCGTTTGCGCAGGAGCTGGGCAAGATCATTGTATCACATGACGGTATCAACACCATATGCGAGACTGAAGGTGGCAAGATCGCTGCCGTCATTCTAAAGTCGATCTACGGACGATATGCCGATCGAGTTTCGATGCGATTGGAACACAGTGTCGAAGCGGCGCAGTCATATCTGTCCAACTGCATCGAGTGGTTCAAGAAGCAGTTCCCGAATCGGGATCAGCTCTTTGGCTTGATCCTTGACAGCCTGAACGGTTCCAGCTCCAACGAACGTCACGCTTCGATCAAGAAGAAAGGTCACGCAGAACGTGGTTTCCCAATCGAAGCCATGCTCTGGTCGAAGTGGTTTCAGGATCAGGCACCGAAGTTCATGCGCTGGCCCGCTGTATTCATTTTCGTGAACCACGAGAAGCGCGACATCAACGACCCGCGGCGCAAGAGACATCCTGGCGGTGATGCACAGGACTTCTATTCAACGGTCTACATGCATGTTCACCGGGTGAAGACGAACGAAGGTGTGGAGCAGGTAGTCAATCATCTCACACTCCAAACCGTGAAGCACTCGTTCAGCCTGCCAAGGCGACGTATCAATATCCCGCTCGTGCTCGACAAGTCCAAAGGCCACCTGTTCTTCGATTGGGGTCACGCAACGGCTGACCTGCTTGCAGACACAAAGAAGCTTGGTTCGGTAGTGAAAGACGTCGTCGAAGTCACGTCGAGCAGTAGCTCCATGGCGGCACTCACGCGGACGTTCAGCTGCAAGCAGCTGGGGCTGACACAAGTAACGGGTGCTGAGTTGGGAAAGGCAGTTCACGCCAACAAGAAGATCATGCGGGAACTGCGGAAAATTCTTTACGTCAGGATGAACACTGTCTGGGCTGGCGCCATGCCTGTGACAGATGCAGCACTCAAGGAGCCGCCAGTTACTCTGGATAGTAGCGAATCGGTCGTAAATGGCAGCGTCCGCGGAGACGACGCTGAGCGTACGAAAGACCTTGATTTATAGTTCCCTTTCGAGTAGCATGTACGTTGCTCACTTGAAGGGAGCTATGGCATGTCGAACGTTGCGGCGAAAGAAGATCTCAGATCGGCAAGTGGTAAGCTGCTGATTGCTGCCAGGGGCCGTGCGGGAGAGGCGTTGCTGAACTATCCGGCCTATCCGGAGAATTACGGGAAGGTGCCGATACGTTGGAAAGGGCGACGCAAGATCTACTGGCATTTGCTGGTCGATCTCATATTCATCGAGCCGCCCATAGATCCGTCGGCGTACGTTGCGTTGCCGCCGAACGATCTCATGGCCAGTCCCAAGATGCCAATGGCACCGGATCCGCGGTTGTACGATTTTGGGCAGAACCTGCGACAGTTTCGCAAGGAGTGTGGCTGGCAGCAGTGGCAGTTGGTGGATGAGCTGGAGCAACTCCACGTGAAAGTTTCACAAACGACCATCTCTTACTGGGAGCGCAACAAGATGGCTCCCAAGGGGAGGTTCATTGTGGCACTGGCGCGCGTGTTCAGGATACCAGCGTTCGCGTTCTTTCTCAACTTCCACGACTGCGACTACCTGGAACAGGTCTACAAGTACATGAAGACCGTTTTCATCATGCATTGCAGGAAGGCACCTGTATGAGCAAGCAGTATTTCCCAGGCTTGGAAGAGAGTCTGGCTGAGGGGAAGAATCGAGCCGAAGCGGCCTATGCGGAGAGAATTATTCGTACCGTTTTGCGAGAGTGGTATGACCCCAAACCAGTTCACGACATCATTCGCACGGCAGGCGACGAACTGGGATGGTCGTGGTTCAATGACACTCAGGGCTGTCCATTCAGCATCTACTCACGGAAGCTGACCTTCGGCCTAGTAGTGCTTTTGAAGAGTGCGGGTTTCACCAAATCGTCTATCTGGCAGGCGTATTTCGAGGTGAAAGCGAATCATGAGCGCGACGACAAGGTGGCGCTCATATTCCCAATTCCCGGCTTGAGTAACTGGGTCATCCACAATGACTTTCAGCTCGCACTCACACCTGGCTACCACACGATAGTAAGGCAGGCCGCTTCGATCGATCGGGGACTCATTATCACACCGTTGCCGGCTTTTCTGGCAGCGCTCAAGGAGGCATGGTCACCATGGGACGCCTAACGCGCCCGAGCGTGACGCCCGAACGTTTGCACTCGGACGCCTACGCAGCCGTAGATGATCTCCGTGAGCTCGGCCGGGAGTGTCGAGAACGCGGAGTTTCGGAGCGGACTCGCCTGTTGCTTGGACGGCTTGCGAGTTATCCGCCGAACGTACGACTGGTAGTCAATCTCAAGATGTTGACCGGGCTCCTGGTGAATGGACCGGTCTACAACGTACTCACCGAGGGATTGACGCCACTTGAACACGCGGCGCTCGTAGAGCTCGATATGAAAGCGCTTTCGAGCAGATCGCGCGAAGTGGCTCACGGGCTACTGAATATCCATGAGCGCTGGCGCGCCATGAAGGAGTTCCGCCGCATGTTCAAGAAGGCAATGATGGCGAAGGGGTGTTTCATTTCACTCAACGGACAACCCGAGGAAGAGCATGAAAAGAAAAGCAGTACCTCAGCTTGAATTTGCCGGCACGAAGTATCCCGGCAGGCGCGCTGTTGCTGAGATCTTCAAAGAGATCGAGCGGCAGGCGAAATCATATCAGGACTACATCGTTGCCACGAAGAATGTGACGATGCGCCTCGATGACGCTCATGGGATTGTGTTGGTGTTTGCCGTTGGCGGCAAGGACCACGCGCTCCCAATGAGCACTGGGTCATATCTGCAACTGGCGCAGTGGCTGGGTATCCCGACTACGTCGAGGTTTTACCAGCGGTTGCGGTTCGGCCATGCGGACTACCGCAAACGTCGAGCTGGCCACTTCAGCTCACGGTTTTGGCAAACCTGGTGTGATATGGTCAATGACCATTTCAGGATTCTCGGCATCCGAAAGCTGATACGCACGCTGAGGCGGAAGGACGGTGCGTGGTACATACGAGCGGTCCTCAGCGATCGCTACAAGATCATTCCGAACGGGCATCTTTTCATGGCCGTTGCGGACAAGATCAAGAAACTGGACGCGGAGGTATGGGATGCCCGATTGTCGGAAGATCGGCTCTACCTCTACTGTGTAGCTCCTGGCATCAGTGCGCAGATTCGCACCGATCGCACGTTCGAAAGCGAGCGGCGCTGGTTGGGCGACGTTGGCGACGTGGTGAATGCCGCACTCACACTCAGCAACAGTGAGACGGGCCACGGCGGCTGCGAGGTCTGCCCTGCGATCGTAACGCAGGTGACGAGTTCGTATATCGTCAAGCAGAATGCACTGAGTATGCGCCACATTGGTGTACGTCACGAGATGGATGCGATGCTCAGTGACACCACGATCAAGAAAGAGAACCAGTTGGTTTTCGCCAAGATCACCGACATCGTACAGGCCACATTCGACCCGGACAAGTTCCAGGTCTTTGTGGACAAGCTCAGCGATGCGACACAGGACGAAGTCGAAGATCCGGCAGCGGCAGCGAGCGCGCTGCAAGTCGTCTATGATCTCGGCGAGGAGCGCAGGGATGCCATCATCAGTTGGCTCGTGAGAAGCGGCGATAGGAGTCGCTACGGGCTCGCGATGGCGGTTGCCCGAGAGGCGCATGACAACCAGAACCTCGGCGCTGCCGAAGCAATCAAGCTGGAGCAGAGCGCTGCACACATCATCGAGAAGCAGACGTCACTGAAGTTGGCGCGGGCATACCGCGATAAGGAAACCGGGAAGGCTATGAAGGTGGCCATTCAGGCTGAAGTCGAGGAGGCGCAGCCCATAGGTGTGGCGGCGCTGGAAGAGTAACTCGGAGAGAGGAGAGTCAGCTGTGACCGCAAAGAAGAAGGCGAAGAAGAAGGCGAAGAAGAAGGCGCCGAAGAAGCAGTCGGCAGCGGGGCCGGCCAAGCCGCCCAAGCCCGCTGCGAAGGCAAGTGTTCCCGCCAGGGCGCCCAAGGCCATGCTCTCGGAGGCCGATGACCGGTTCAAGCAGGACATCGAGAAGCTGCGAAATCGGCGTAAGGGGCTCGCCGGTGATCTGCTGCAGTACAGGTACGACATCGGCCTCATGGTAATCAAGATCGCCGAGGAGAAGAACAAGGCGACCCACGAGCGCTGCTACGGTTCGCACACCGTCGCGGATACGGCCAAGCTGCTCAGCGAGGCGCTGTCGACGGTCTACGCCTGCATGAAGTTCGTCAGGCAGTTCAGCAAGAAGGAGCTCGCGGAGTTCAAGGCCAAGGAGTGGCCGTGGCGGGCAGTTTCATCACTCGTCACCGTCGAGGATGCAAAGACCAGGAAGCAGCTCAAGGCCGACTTCGAGAAGGGCAAGTTCGATACCTCCGATGCGTTCAAGAACCAGGTCAAGCAGACGAACACCAAGCAGCGTGCCGACGGCACCAAGACGGACGGACGGGGCTCCGGCGGCGCTGGCGGCCAGGCCG
>LAZR01000343.1_pt1 | contig 42271 bp, 61 predicted proteins | sample 329461 | NCBI WGS metagenome assembly LAZR01 (sample SAMN03002196, study PRJNA259156) | marine sediment metagenome | biome: sea floor; feature: Hydrothermal impacted sediments; material: marine sediment; isolation source: Loki non-amplified sample from Loki's castle hydrothermal vent sediment ...
AAAGCTGAATAATATGGCAATAGGTCATAAAGGATGGGATTCTATACCTGTTTGTGAGCGGTGCAAGCGCCTCCAAGCCGAGATTGAAAAAGCAAACAATGTTATAGAAAAATACGCAAGGCATAAACACAATTGTTTTATGGGTGAATACAACACCATAAAAACAGGAGAGGGTTGTGATTGTGGATTAAGTGAAGCTCTGAAAGGTAAGCAAGATGGCAAAGGTAATTGAATTGAAAAACTTATTGAGGAATAAATGATATGGTTATCGAGTTCTTTGTGCCTGGCTCACCGGCTTCGGCGGGAAGTAAAACGGTTGTAACTACAAAAGACAACAGGCATTTTGTTCGACCTGCCAGCAAGTTCACTAAGCCCTGGATGAATACTGTTCGCTATTTCGCTCGTGAGGCGTACCGCGACTTATTGCTCACTGGGCCAATTAAATTGACCCTCACATTTGTTTTGGTTCGGCCCAAAAGCCACTATGGTACAGGAAGGAATGCTAACAAACTAAAGCCTTCCGCCCTTGTATATCCGACAGTTATGCCGGACTTAACAAAGGTCATACGTGCGGTCGAAGATGCCTTGACTGGCATTATCTGGCGTGATGACAAACAAGTTGTAGCCTTTGGGGATAGCACAGGAAAGAGATACGGCCAGCCTGGGGGCGTGAAAATAAGAATTGAGGATTTGACGATTATTGAGGTGAATGATGGTGAATGATATAGACTGTCAAGAGTATTTATATCAAGAGTATCTATATTACGATTGTTACGAGTGCGAGTGGACCGGCAGTGAATTCGACTGTTTCGACTGTTTTAAGGAAGATGCTTACGAACGGTGTGGTCAAGGTGCAAATTTCCAAACGGACGGCTGAATTTAAGAGGATTGAGGTCAAATGACTTTGCCGATAGAGAAAAGGATTATTCTTGATTTGTACGCAGGGACTTGTGCTTGGAGCAAGCCTTACAAAGATGCGGGTTATGATGTGAAACCGATTACGTTACCAGAAAACGATATAAGAGACGACGGCGTATTAGCTTACTGTATATCGTTACGGGCTTATGGGATTTTAGCGGCTTGTGATTGTTCAAAATTGTCGAACGCAGGAAGATGTCGAGACAAGGACCGGACTTTCAGGGACGCTATAGACGCGGTAGAGATGGTAACAAAGGCGTTGTATATCATTGCGATGACAAACCCGATTTGGTGGGTCATAGAAAATCCTGTTGGCTTAATGAAACAGTTGATAGGCAAGCCGCAATACAGATTTCAACCCTGCGAATTTGGTCACAATTACACAAAGCATACCTGTCTTTGGGGCAGATTTACACCACTGTTCGTCACCCAAAACGTTAAGCCCCAACCAGCAAGCGAAAATCTGATTATGAAATTAGGTGGCAAATCAGAACGAACAAAAAGACTGCGAAGCATCACCCCTTCTGGTTTTGCCCAAGCTTTTTTTAAGGCCAACCAATGACGCCAAATGAAATAAAATTCAAATGTAAACGATGTGGTAAATGCTGCATAGATATGGGAACTATCTGGACGGGCAGTTCGCATCCGTTAATTGCAGCAATTCGTAAAAGTTTGCCAGGGGAATATTACGCATACGGCGGGCGGTGTGTAATGCTCGTCACTTATGGAAACGGCGAGACAAGCTGCTTGCTTGAACAAGGGCTTGGCCGCAATGCAAAACCGAGAGTATGTCGAGAATATGAAGGCGAAGGACATTGCCGAGCAGTGACTGCGAAGTTGCAAATGACAAATCCTAAAACTTTTTAAGGAGAAAAAATTATGAAAATGTTAATGCTGGTGGTATGTATGATTTTGGCAGTTAGCGTGGCCGGCTGCGAAGGAGAGAACACTACAGACCAAATCAAGGAATTTGCTGTACAGGCGGAGAAGTGGGTTACCTCGATGGATGAGTATCAAGCCGCTGCGAGCAAAATGTTGGAGACTGCGAAAACGCACGAAATTGTCGGGGATACCATAGTCAAAAAAGTTGTAAAGGTAAGCGAAGAGATTGACCGTGTTCAGCCACAAGTAGCCGACGTTATCGCTGCAATGATAAGAGCAGATACAAGCGGTGATGATGAGGTTGACAACTGGGTTAAGCTCTTGCAGGCAGGGAATCAGGCCAGTACCCCCTGGAATCCCTATGCTTTACCCGCCACGGCGGCATTGTCTTTAATTTCAATGATATGGGGCTTTATCAAGAAAAAAGAAGCCGAGAAAAACAGACTCAAATATAAGGCTCATAAACAGGGCGTAGAAAAAACGGTGATAAGTATGAATACGGAAGCAGCAAACGAGATATATGACAACATCGGCGATGCCCGTGCGGATCTTGGCGTAAAATAAAATCTCTCAAGTACGCCCCGCTCTTTGTATTCCTGTGCGACAGGGCAAAGGCGGGGCATTTTGAAAGGGAACAATATGGGAATTTCAATCGGGATTAAAGAATTTGATTTTCCTCAGTGGGTTACTGACATATATAATGCAATGACACCAAAAGACCGGGAGGTAAACACAAAGGCTAATATATACGGCATTTGCAACAAAACAGATAAGGGATATAAAATTTCCCCTTTAATTGCCGGGCTATCAAATCGAATTTCTGTTTTGCCGGAAACAAAAGACGTGGCAGTTGCTATTATTTTAGCTGACCTACACTACCCTTGGGCATATTTACCAGGAGGTCTCACAACAAACTATACCTGTAAGCATTGTGATTTCAAATTCGACAGCTCTCTAAAAGACCCGCAATGCTCTTCTTGTCACAAATTTTCTTGGGAAACCAAGCCCTGAATCAAGAGGCTTTGAAAGGAAAATGATATGACTCACAAAGAACAATTACAGTTGTGGGTTGATGGCAATTCAGTTCACGATAAAGATGAAAAAGGCGACCAGTGTTGCCCTGATTTCTCTTGTTGCAAACCTGAACTCAAAGCTCCAAAAGAGGAACGAGAACTTTTTCAGCAATTATATTTAGCAGAGAAGCACAATGAATACGAGCGGATGTTAATGATGTTCTTGGGCAGAGCCTTACCATTGATGACCGATAAAAAAGTATACATAGCAGGTGGCAAGCCCTGAACCAAGCGGGAGATTGATAATGGCAAAAATGAAAGACGGACAATGGTGGGAGAAAAGTATAACTTTAGTTGAAGGATGTACTCCTGTTTCGATTGGATGTAAAAATTGTTGGAGTGCGGCAATGGCATCGAGATTCAAGAGCCAACCTACAACCAATGGCCATTTCAACGGCAAAATAATCACACGAGAGGATAGATTGTACGAAATACTCGAGCGCAAAAAACCTACTCGTTGGACAATCTGGAATGACTTATTCCACGAAAAAGTTGAATTTGAATTTATAAACAGAGTTTTTGCAATAATGGAAGCTTGCCCACAACACACTTTCCTAATATTAACTAAAAGGCCGCAAGTTATGGCTGAGTATTTTAACGGGTTAGGGAGAAGGTTTGAATTGTCAAATTGTCCAAATATCCATCTCAACATAACTATCTGCAATCAGCAAGAGGCTGATGAGAAAATCCCGATACTTTTACAAATCGATGCTGCCAAAAGAGGGGTTTCGATAGAACCGATGCTGGGGGAGATAGATTTAGAGTATATCAAAGATTTTGGGCATCCAAATAGATTTGTAAAATATGAGAGAATATATTCTTTGTCTGGAGAAATAAGTGCGTTTGGCCATAGGATGACAACTAACAAACTTGACTGGGTAGTCCTCGGCGGTGAATCCGGCCCAAAGGCCAGACCGATGCATCCTGACTGGATCAGGTCTGTCAGAGACCAATGTAAAGCGGCGGGAGTGCCCTTCTGGTTCAAGCAATGGGGGGCGTGGGAAATAGCGAATAAAGAAAATGCAGCTCGAAATGGCTATGTTGTTACAAAGAGCCGACAAGGGTTTTTAGTTCCATATAATTCCAAAAAGTTTGTAAATTTAAATATAGACGGAAGTGATTATCAAGACAATCCACAGCCCAACAGTGTAGCAATGGCAAAGGTTGGCAAAAAGAAAGCAGGCCGTTTACTTGACGGCAAGATTTATGAGGAGAGGCCGAAATGACTGCGCTATATGGGCAAATGGAATGTAAGTTGTATCCCAGTGCCTTTTCTGGTGAGGTGGTTTTTCAGGTCAACACAATAAATAAGCAAAGTTACGAAGGCGTAGCCCCAAAGCATTATGTTACGTATGATGCTCAACTAACAAGGAATGGCGTAAATGGCCAAGTCAAAGTGCGTGTGTTAGTTAATGGGGGAAAAGAAGCGAGGGTTTCTGTGCCCGATGGCCAAATCTTGACTGTTTCAGCAGATAAGGTTCACGAAATATAAAAACTGAAAGGTAAATGGAGGCCAAAATGAGTAAAGAAGCGATAGAGTTGCAAAAAGAAGTTGTAAAATTCTTAAATACAATTTCCGAACTTATGTTTTCTAATGATTTCGCAGTCGTAAGAGACTTAAAAGTTGCGAGAAGGCGAGCAAAAGCCGTTCTCGCCCTTCTTGAGAAAAAGCCAGAGGTGGCAGAGTTTACGAAAAGATTCCGTGATTTCATAAGGTTATCTAAAGAACATTCATCTAAAAGCAAGATTGGACGCTTGCGAACATATGGCAAAGAAGCCTGCGATGTCATCGATCGGCAGGAAGAAAAGATAAAGCAATTAGACTGGGAAATAGAGGGATTGAAGGCCATTATCCAAAACACAGAAGGGGAAATAGTTTTACCTGACCAAGAAAGTGAGGCAAAAGATGACTGACCAAAATCTATAATCTATTATTCCAAACTGGCGGGCAGAAAGCCCCACCCATTCCTGCTTTAGCGTGCGCCCTTGTCTTTGACATCTTCACCTTGACACGCCGCCGCCAGTTTCAATTTTACATGCTCCCTTCAATAAATAGTTTCAGTTTATTATAAAGTTGCCTTTCTATACATAATCCTTAATCTTTTTATATCTTCTTCCATTTTGTGAATGGCTTCAACGTCGTTTCGACAGTATGCATAGTCAAGGCCGCGCTCTTTTATGTTGATAAACTCTAATATCCATTCATTTTCTCTGCTTCGTGCTTTTGTAATACTTTTTTTTGTCAATATTTCCATTTTGCTGCTTCCTTCAAATAGTTTCAGTTAAAGTCTATAAGTCCGGGCTTTTAAGGCATCAAGGTTGTCTCGATACGGTGTAGTTCTTTTGGTGTTAGCTTGCCATTACCTAAAGCTTTGCTGATTTGATTGCATCGTGTTTCTAATGTTTTTATAGACGTTTTTGTTGCTCTGTCCTTAGTGCCAATCCACCACGCCTCACTGATTAACGAAGCTAATAGACGAATCATTTTATCACGTTCCATTTTACACCTTCCCTTCTAAATTGAATTTGCCATTTTGGGGGCAGGCCCAATTGCAAATAAGTACGTGGCATTGTAAAACTAACTTGTTGATTTTGCGGGCATCCTCTACGTTGCTGGAGATTGTATCAATTTCTGTAAGGATATTCGAGATTTCGTCAATATCTGCTTTGCCCATAATAAGGGTTTCAATGTTATAATCTGGTTCAAATTCGTTTGCACGCATTTTACACCTTCCCTTCAATAAACACAGGCCAGAGCGATGCGCACACGGCGAAGAGGTTGCACCAACTCTGACCTGCATAGTTTAATTTTGGATTGTTTCGCCGTGTACTTCATAATTACAATATCGTCTATTGGCCTATAAAAGTCAAATGGAAAATGGGTTTGGATATTTAGTTTTACGGGAAAATAATTATTTTAAGCTATAAGTCTTTGATAAGCAAGGACTTACAAATCGCCGCAAAATTAACTATTGACACGGGAAATAGATTATCTATATTGTAATATATGAAACTCAACATCGGAATTGACTGGTATACTTGTCGGAAGTGTGGTAGAATTACTAATCTTTTTCGATGTTTGTGTGGTCAAATAAGAAGTGAATTGCAGGCCTTTGGCGGGAAACTGTCGGGGCCTGCATTTTTTAATAGCCGAGGGACAAGCTGGCCTATAGGTCAGTCCGGTAGGCAAAGACAAACAGCAATTCACTTTATAGGTCAGGATAGGTCGGGGGCTCTGCTTGCCAACTTTGCATCCCCACAACCGTATCAGTCGTCAACTGGGCTAATGCGGGAGGGTCTTAACGAAAGCAGCAGTTGCTTGCAATACACAAGACCTGCAAGCCATAACTGCTCAGTTGATTGCGAGTGCTCGACGGCTCAATCGTAAGCGCAGAATAAAAGACTTATATTAGCCTATAAATGAATTGTGTTCATAAGCTTTTAGTAGTCGTAGCATTTTTTCCTGCTTTCGGCCTAAAAGTTGCTTCATAGCAGTCTGGTCTTATCGAAGCGCAGATTTGTTAAAGAGATAGAATAAACTCTATGATAGTAACAGAATCTATATTAGAACAAGGATTAAGTGAAAATGGTGCTTGGAATAAGAAACAATTACTGGCATTGGGAGTAAAAACAGAAAAAAAGTTTAAGTTAGAAAAGGGCTGGAAACGTGAGTTAATAGGCTCTGAGGTAACTGAACAGCAGGTACAAAGGTTTCTAAGATTAAAGAATGTGCATTTAAATATGGCAAAAGTAACTGGTGCAAATCTAAATATCATTCAAGTAACTATTGTCGAAGGGTTAATATCTCAAGCTGCAGGTCATTTAGAGGCTATCAATCCTCAAGTAGAGGTGCAGCAAGTTCTTAAAGCTGATGCACAAGAAGCAATTGCTGAATTCCAAGAAACTATTGGTGAATTACGAAGGGTGTTTGAGTAATGGCAGGCGGTAGACCTACAAAGTATAAACGTACATATAATGAGCAAGCATATAAATTGTGCCTTTTGGGAGCAACGGATGCAGTATTAGCGGATTTCTTTGAAGTTAATGAGGACACAATAAACGAATGGAAAAAGGTGCATCCTAAGTTTTCCGAGTCCCTAAAAAAAGGGAAGATTCAAGCAGATGCAGAAGTAGCCGAAAGATTGTTTTTAAGAGCGAAAGGCTATGAGCACCCGGAAGATAAGATATTCTGCACAGACGGAGAAGTAACTATAGTTAAAACCACTAAGCATTACCCGCCCGACACAGCCGCAGCATTTATATGGCTCAAGAATAGGGCGGGGTGGATAGATAAGCAGGAATACAGACATAGTGGCGAAATTAGTTTGTTGCCGCCACAGATAAGCAAAAATGGTTAAGGTACAGTTACAGACGAACTTAACGAAGCGCCAGTCTATGGCATGGGACGCCTTAGATGACCCGAGGGTACGCCGAATTTTGTTTGGCGGTGCCAAAGGCGGAGGTAAGTCGTATTTCCTGGTTGTATGGTTGTTTACGATGGTCTGGGCAATAATGGTCCAAGCTAAGCTCCAACCATCTAAAAATCCACCTCACATTGCTTGGTTCGGCCGCAAGCAGGCTACGGACCTTACAGGGACGACTTTGCAGACTTGGCGTGAAGTTATTCCCGAGCAATATTATAGTCTCCACGGTGCTACTGAGAAAGACCCTAAGCACATCTTGATAGCTGACCGTGTGGCTATTGATTATGGGGGTTTGGATAAGCAAGAGAATATCAATAAGTTTAACTCGGCTGAGTATATCATAATTGCTATTGACCAAGCGGAGGAAGTTACCAGAGATGAGGTTAGCACCGTACTTGCTTCGTTGCGAATGATACTCAAAGGCCCGGATGATAAACCGCTTAAAATCCCGTTCAAAGAACTTTACACCGCGAATCCGAGGCAATGCTGGTTGAGGGAGGAATTCATACTCAATCCGAGGGAGAATAGTCGATTCATACCGGCGTTGCCTACAGATAATCCGCACCTGCCAACAGATTATATTCGGACACTCGAAGAGGCTTTTGGGCACCGCCCGGAACTGCTTAAGGCGTACAAAGATGGTGACTGGTCAGCTATCGAAGGGGCTGACCAGGTAATCAAGGAATCCTGGCTTAGAGCGGCAAAAGATAGAATGGCAACTGAGCGAGTACACAAGAGATATTTAGTTTGCGATACAGCCAGATATGGTGATGACGAGTGCCCAATATTCCAAATGGATAATGCTGAGATTGAGAAACAAGTTATTTTGCCCTATTGCAATCACGACCAGATAGCCAGCAGGTTGGCAATGATGAGTGCTCAAAATAACGATTGCCCGATTGTTGTGGAGTCTATAGGTTCTGATATCGGTGCGGCAGTCATTACGGACTTGATGGGTATGAAAAAGCATGTTATAGAATATACCCCGCAAGGCAAATCGCAATATCCAGAAAAGTTTTATAATGTAAGGGCCGAAGCTTGGCACATTGCAAGCAAGGTTTTGAGTGATGGCATATTCGACAGGATAACCAACTGTCCTGTTATCTGCAAGAATATGGACGATAAGACCAGAGGCCAGCTATGCACGCCAAGCTATGATTTTAGGGGTGGTAGGATACTTGTGGAGAGCAAGAAGAAAATCAAAGAACGTTTAGGTAATAGCCCAGACAGGGGAGATACTTATGTAATAGCATTATGGGCGTGGCACAAGATAAATGCCAAGCCCGTAAGCGATAGAGACCGCGAAAGGAATCGCCAGAGGGCGTTAGGCCCGATGTCCATGTGAGATGATAAATGGCAGATGAAGATTTAAGACATCCAAAAACAGATGACGAGATACTTCGTAAAGTCGTACAAATGCGAGCTGACGGTGTATCAGGTTCGGCCAACTTCTTCGACCGTATGAGAAAAGCCGAGGACTTCGTTATTGGTGGCGATTTGCAGTGGGACCCGGCTGTCAAAGAAGCGGCTCGGCGGAAACGCAAGTTCACTTTAACCATTCCGATTGTAAAATCACAGATAAAGCAGGTTGCAGGAGCGGAAATAAAGAACCCACAGGATTTCATAGTTGAGAATACCCGGGATGGCACAGCTACGGTGGCGCGGATATTAACTGCTTTGACCAAACAAGCGGCTGATTCCGAGAGGATAAGATATGAAAAGTCACAAACATTCGAAAGCGGGCTATCGTCCGGGCAAGGTGCAATGGGGGTATTTATTGACAAAACAGATGACCCCAAGCATGCCAATTTGCGGATTGAGCGGCTTGTCGAGCATAACACATTAATTGACCCGAATACCACTTCATACAATCCCAACAAGCTAACTACTGGTGCGAAGTATGTAATCTGGGAGGAGTGGGTAGACAAAGAATTTCTTGAAGAAGAGTACCCAGACCAAAAGGAAGAACTTGAGGCTCGTGGAGGACAGTCATTTCTTGAAGTTGCAGCTGGTAATATCAATGGCATTATCGACTGGATGACTGGCAGGAGGGCTACAAAGGAGACAGGCTCGTTTAGCAGTAGGGAGCGAACTGATATTGAGGTAATGACAAAGAGCCGCTATCTCAAATCTCATACTTGGTGGAGAGAGCCTAAAAAGTGTGTTCATTGGTACGATAAGCGGGAATCCGAGATAGATTCTCAATTTTTACATAAAGACGAAGATATTGCAGCAGCCAAAAAAGCAACCAAAGCAAACCCTGAAATCTTTGAAATCAAAGAAGTAACTGCGTATGTTATGCATCATACTATCCGGGTCAAGGATACTTTTCTTGAAGACCGCGTGGATGAACTGAATGGTGTTCAGATGTTCCCTATCGTGTTCTTCTGGCCCTATTGGGTTAATGGGTACAAATCAGGTATAGCGGAAGACCTTATTGGCACTCAGGAAGAAATTAACTGGACACACTCAATGGCCTTGAATTTGATTAGGCAAATCGCAAGGTCGGGCTATAGAATAACGAAAGACTTGGGGGGTGATTTTGTTGATTGGTTGAGTGCGCATGGTGGTGAAGATGGGATTGTTATCGACGAATCAAGAGGTGGCGGCAAGGTAGAGGCTTTAGACCCTCCGAGCTTCGCCGGTGCTCAATATGAGAATTTTACTCAACAGGCGATGAATAACGCCAGAACTATAACAGGTATTCGAACAGAGATACCGGAAAAGGATACGAAAGCACTTTCAGGCCGGGCGATATTTCTTAAAAAAGAGAGTGAAACGCAAGGTTCGTTATCGCTTCATCTTAACTGGCAATACACACTTGCAATTTTTGGCGATTTAATCGTTGATATTATTCGAAAAAACGACATTTTTAGCGAAGACGAGATAAGGGAAATAGTTGATAAAGATGCCTTGCTTGGCGAGGAGATTATGGACAAGGCCAAAGGTATTATTATCAATCAATTACAGCAACAGGGTGGACGTATTCCACAACAACCAAAGCCTCCGAACCCGATAAGGACTCGCAATGCACCCGCTGAGCAACAAGCCCAAATACTGGAGACTTTTCAGGAAGAAATGGCTTTGTTCCAACAGTTTGTTGAACAGGTAGAGCAGGCAGCCATCCCGATAGCTGAAGAAATGCTTTTGGGCTTGATTCACCGTATGAAAGCAGGTAAATACAGTACGAAGGTAACTACTTCGCCGATGGCTGAAACTATGCGTGCTATTAATGCGACTGAGACATTTGAGTTGCAGAAGCTACTCTTAGAGGCCGGTGATGTGGGCCTTGACGGCGAGGATTTGATAGAGGCTACTGACGTTCCCAACAAAGAGAAGTTGAAACTTGGCAGGCGACGCAAGATGGAAGCTTTGGCAGGGGCGAGGAGTGCGTAAATGCTGATAAAATCAAGAAATTTCAGTCCGAACAAAACAGAATTGACTTTCGAGCAATCAGGTTTTGGCTGGGCACCCGGACAGGAGAAGAAATTCGAGGGTAGAAGAACACCGGGAGCGGTAAAGAATTTTCGCAAAGGTTATGACAGGATTGATTGGAGTCGCAAGTGAAGAAGCAATTGTTAATTATTGTAGTGTGTGGAGGAGGATTAGTATTACTTTTTGGTTTGTTGATGGGTTGGTGGAGAATAGGAGGAATATCCTCTAAGCCACCCTCGTTTCACAGTAAAGCAACAGATATTCTACTTTCCGTTGGCGTAACTGATACTGAGGAGTGTCTGCGTTGGGCATTTGGCGATGATGTTGCGACTAAAGAGGTTCACGACCTTGATGACTATTGGCGAGAAAAACATAGTGACTTATTTATGGTAGAAGGCTCGGATGACCTGTGGGAATCAGTACGTAAGATTGGTAAAGCATATTTACTTTATTTTAAGGAAAAAAGAGATGAGAACAATTGAAATGTGTGTGATAGCGATAATGTTAGTTGCGCTATCTTTGGCAGTGTGTGGCTGCCAGGAAGCCCAAACGCTGCAAGAAAGATGGGGCCGAGGTGAGCCGTCTGCTGTGTTCCAGAGTTTCTTTGGTAATGATAACAATGCCAGGTTAAACTTTGTGCAGATGCAGCTAATAAATAAACAAATCCAGGATGTGAACGAATTGGCAGGAAGGGTTAGAGCATTAGAGTTTGAAAATCCGGCTGAGTTGGCAGAGAGAGTGAGGAAGCTGGAAGAAACTGCCGTTACGATATATGACCCTAACGAATGGATTCTCGAAGCAAAAGGGGAAAGTCCTATTGACTACGACAAAATCAAATGGATGGCAAGGTGAGGTGGATTATACCCCTTAAATCAGGCACGAAGATAAGGAGATATTGAAATGTCAAAACACCCAGACTCACATAAAGGCAAACCAAAGCCGAGGAGGCCGAGAAAATGATTAGGCCGATTGAAGACAAAAAACCAAGAAAGAAACGGCACGATAACAAAAAGCTGCAACCGAAACCTCACTGGGCAGAGGCGTTTATGGTATTGCTTCTTGCTAAGACAGGGGGCAAAGTCAGTCTGTCAATTGAACAATTAGATGCGTTCAGTAAAGTAAAGGGCGACGATGCCACAAATATATCTTATGACGAAGAGACGGAAATGGTAACACTTAGTCTGCCTGAAAAAGTCAAGATAAAGTTAATGCCTATTATTGCAGTGCCGGGAAAAGAGATAATCACAGGAATCAATTAAAAACTAAATATTGGGTTAGCTGACAGTCGGCAGGCTTGAGGCTACGTAAGAACAAATTAAAGAGCAGGTAAGTGCTTACCCATTTACTTGCTCTTTTTTTGTTGCCCACAGAGAAAGGAATGAAGCAATGGCAAAGACAGAAGTAGTGGAAAAACCAAACGAAGGGGTAGAAGCACCTAAGGCCAACGAAGTAGCGGCAAAAGAAGTCACGGCTGAGGCAAAGCCTGTAAAGTCGAAAAAGCAGATTGAGGAGGAGGCCGACCAGGCCCGGAGGGCTAAGGTCGATGCCACTAACAAGAAAAAGGCTGCGAAAGCAGCGGAAGGAGAAGCAGCGTTGGCCAAGGTGCCTTTGAATGCTGAAGAAAAGGCTTTTATTGCTCGCATAGCACCCAAGATGAATGAGGGCCGAGCGGTAATGCAACCAAGTTCTGCGGATGTATTGCGATATTCTCGGTTGATGAAGCGGAAGGATGTTAAGTAATGGCCGGAGTAGAAGAAATGCCTATTGCAATTAAGAAAAAGAGATTGTCGGCTATCAAAGGTTCGGAAGAAAAGCGTTTTATGATTGAGGATGCAGCGAGAACTATGAAACGGTTCGCTGAGATAAAAAGAGAGATACGAGAAATCAAGGCCGACAAAGAACTTTTGGAAGCAGCACGAACTGTTTTGCGACAGGAAATCACTGATACTAAGAAAGCAATGACATCTTAGCTATATGGGATAGCGGCGGGGCCAAGGGCCTCAACCAGTTCACCTCATCGCAAGGGTTATTGCGAGACTCTGTATGTTACAGAGATGTTTTTGGCAATTTCAGTAAAAAATTGCCCCCTACTGCGGGGTTCGCAGGACGCACGGCTCGCTCAGCCGGAAAAAAGGAGTTCTGAAATGACGGACGAAACTAAACAAGAGAGTAGTGAAAGTAGTGAAGAGCAGGATTTGGCTCAGGCGGCTTTGGATGCCACTGATTCAGATGCTTCAGCCAGGGAAGGAACTTCTCCGGCTGAGGAGCCGGAACAGCAGACGGTGCCCGTAGCCAAGCACGTAGCCTTGAGAGAGCGTGCTCAGGCGGCAGAGGTAGCCCAGGCAAGAGCAGAAGGTGAATTAGTTGCGATAAAGCAAGCACAGACACAAAATGCTCCAGCCTCAAAGTCGCCACTCCAGTTGGAGATTGAGAGGCAGGCAGCCGAAGGCATTGACAAAGAAGATATGACAGTATCACCAACGATTATCGAGCAGAACGACATCTATAATCAGCAAGTGGCTAATAAAAGAGCTGCTGACTCAGTAGCCCAGCAACTTGGAGCTAAGCAATTAGCCTCAACTAATAAGGCAAGGGCTGAGCACAAGGACTGGTCGGATGTTGTAAAGGCCGCTGATGGGCTGCTGACACAAGGTGAACTCGTTGATATAGCTGCTGCCGGTGATAATTTCGGTGAACTTGCTTATGCCAAATCCAAGGTTGCTTTAGAGCGGAATAAACCTGCATCTGAAACTGACACTGCTCCCGAAAAGAAGCCGAGCAAATCGGAAGCAGAAGCAAAAGAGAAGACCGAAGCGGAAGCAAAAACAGTGCCTTCGCAGCAGCAGATACTTAAAGAAGTTGCTGAGCAAGCTGATGCGCAGACAGTAGCTGCTGCACAACTGTAGACGATTTGCTCCTAATTGAAAAGGAGCATTACAATGCCAAGTACGAGTTTTGCATTTGCCGACCCGCGTGCTCAGACTATCTGGTCTCAGGCCGTATTCGTTTACGGTCTTCAGAATATGTTTTTTACCCAGATGATGGGTAAGGACAAGAATAGTCTTATCCACGTGAATACCGACCTTACCACAAAAAAGGGTGGGACAATCGTAGTTGAATCACGCGACCCGATGAGTGGTACAGGTGTAGGTAACGACGGCAATACAACCGGCAACGAGGAACAGATTAAGAGACGGAATATGTCTCTTATTATGGCTGAAAGAGCACATTCCTATGTTTCAGCCGGTAAAATGAGTGAACAATTAACAGCAACGAATATTCGTGAAGATGGAAAAGAAGATTTGGGTGAATGGGTTTCAGAGGCTCTTGAGACCGATATTGCAACATCCGCGGCGGGTCTTTACAACGAAAACTCATCAGGGTCGGCAATCACGACTATCAACGAAACCTACCCGACTTCCGACCGTATTTATTACGGTGGTCAGGATGCGGCAGGAGCACTTGGGAATAGCGGTGTTAGTTACGCGACCGATGCACTTCTAACAGCGGGTACACAGACAAGCAATCTTGCCGGCACAGTGATTATGGAGGCAATCAAACGCCGGGCAATAGCCGCAACCCCCAAGTTCCGTCCGGTGATTATCCACAATCTGTCTGGTGCGAACCCTGATGATATAAGGTCAGGTAAGTTTCGTGGCCCTGTCTTAGCCAAGATTATGATAGTTTTGATGGACCCACTTCAAATCAAAGCTATTAAGGCAGAAACAGGAAACAACGGCTATCGTGCAATGGTATCAGCAGCCCAGGTCAGGGGGAATTTGAACCCGATATTTACAGGTGCCGAGTTCTACTGGGACGGGATGCTGGTATTCGAATACGACCGAGTCGCTAAAAGGACTGGTGCAGGCGGCACAACGCTTGCAGAAGGTTTCCTGCTTAATGCAGGCAGAACGGCCACGACTGATGCTGTAGCAAGTGGCAGGACTGTAGCAAGGGCATTGTTTATGGGTGCTCAGGCTATGGTTTTTGGCTGGGCACAAAAGCCCGGTTGGTCTGAGGACTTCGTAGACAACAACAAACCCAAAGTCAAGGTTGATATGCTCTATGGAGTGAAACGCACAATATTTAATGCTCATGGAACAACCACTCCGGGGTCGGATGAGGCCATTTATTGCCTTGACACCGAAGTAATTGTCGATGCTTAAAAGCAGAAAGGAAGTATAAAATGAAGCAATTAACACTAACACTGATTATGCTTGCCTTGCTGCCTTTTAGTACAGCATTGGCAAGAGATTACGGGGATGTATATCACGAAGTAGAGATAGTTGATGAACGTGGTGTGAGAGTAACTGATATTTCATCTGTCGAGATATACGCTCCTGATACCACAACGAATGCTGTGATATACTCTGACAGGGGCCGGCAAAACACTATCACGATACCCATGACGACCGGCTCGACAAATACAACGCTGGTTAATGGGCTTATGAGTTGGTTTGGCCCGGACGGTTATGACTTTAGCATCACTGACGGTACGAATATCGCTACTAATGCTAATCACAGGACTCGAACATCATCCGAAGGTACGCTTGTTTTCCCGAGTTATCTGACTTCGATTACAACGTCTCAGTATTTAGACGCCGAATCGATAACGATGGGTACGAGTTCGGACTGGGTGTTAAATGCCGGTGCGACGCCTGACCTTTTGACGTGGACTCCTGCTTCTGACGGTGCAATTTTCAGGATAGGCGCTAATGACGCTGCAACAAATGGTGATTTTCGGGTAATGGTAGGAACGGACATTGGGTTGCTTATCGACGAGGGTGTTCCTTCTTTCACTTGGACAGGCGGAGCGGCCAGTATCAATGCCAGCTCCAATTTCAACACCTCGATTAACACCGGGACCTCGACAGGAACGGTAACGCTTGGAAGTTCAACTGCGGGAGCATTGACCCTTGACACCACAAGTACATATACGCTGAGTAGTGATGCTGCTCATTCTACCACTACGACCGATGCTGGGGCAGATATTACAATAGATGCAACGGCGGGTTCGGTGATTATCGATGGCGGCGAAGCAATAGCTACCGCGGTAATTGTTCGTGCTCCTGCTGGTGGTGTTGATATTGAAGCCGCTGCAACGTTTGATATTGATATTACTGCGACAGGTGGCAGAATTATTGGAACTGCAACAGAAAATATACAGAACACAGTACATCTTGAAGAAAATGGCGGCACATCAGGGTCAGTAAATGTGTACTCTAATCAGGGCACAGGTGTCTCGGCAACTACTGAACACGACGCCTCAGTACAATTGCATTCCGATGATGGTGGCATAAGTCTTTACACCACAGCTAATCTTGCTAATGCGATTAGGGTAGAAACCAATGGCGGCACGAACGAAACCATTGTAATCAACAATGTTCAGGGAACCGGAGCGGCCGCCGTTACTATTGCGACTAATGCAGCCGGTGGCGACTTGAACCTCGACTCTGTTCTCGGAAGAATTGAGATTGAAGCCGAGGAAAATGTTGCGAATGCAGTGTATATTATAGTTGACGGTGATACGCTTTCGACTATGAAACTCCTTAACGACACCGGCACAAGTGCTACTGACGGAGCAGCTTCGATTCAAATAACAAGTGACCTCGGTGGAATAGAGCTTCTTTCGAGTTTGGCCGCAGCTAACCAGATTCGATTAAATGCCGCAGGGACGGTTGCAGGCTTTGCCGTTGTCCTTGAAACCTCAGACGGCGCCGTTCAAGTTAATGCGGACGGTGCTGAAAATGGTGATGTTACAATCGACGCCGCTGATGTTCTAAGTCTAATTGCCGGCGACGCCGCTGGTCTTTTGACAAGCGTAGGTGGCTTTGAACATAAAGGCATCTACTTCAATTTCGGTGCAGGTATAGTATCTGCTTCTGAAATGATTGTCTATCCAGGCCAGGGATTGCTTTGTGTAGGCTTAACAAGCGGAGCCGCTGAAATTGGTTCAACAGAAGGCTATGTTGGAAGTGATACCGAAACTGATTTTATTCGGTTTATGATCACAATGCCTGATGATTGGGTTGATACCGGAACACAGGCCGATGTCATTCTCACCTTTGATATCGATGAACAAGCCGCAGAGGAATGTAACATTGATGTCAGAATTTTTGAGTATGATGGGAATGCTAACACGACCCCGATCATAACCGACACGATTGTAGCTGCCGATGACGGTACAAGAGCATTTAAGAGTTTAGTAACTAATTCAGCGGGTATCGGCAATGAAGCTGATTTAGGCCCTGGTGATGTTCTAATTTTTGAACTTACCGGAACTGCTGCTGCCGACGATTACAACATCTATGGTATGAAAATGGTTTACAGAGTGGGTCTGCAACCAACAGAGTAACTTAGTTTTTCAGGGCGGAGGCGATTCTTATCTCCTCCTTAAAATCGCCTCCAGCCCTTTTTTGAGGATGATTATGGCAGTAATTGTAAAAGCAGACATTATAACAGATGTGAACGAGAATCTTCAACTCGGATTAGCAGCAGGTAGCACTGACCTTGACCGTGCAATCATAAAGACCCTGACTGACATGTCTAACAGGGGTTTGCTCGTAGGTACAGATGCGACCCAGACCCTTGTGGATGGTAGTACGACTCTTGCTTACCCGACAGGATTTCGTAAAGGCGGGGTGATAAATATAACCTTGATAGATGGGTCAGGCGTAGAGAAAACACCTTTGATTAAACTTCGCGGGGGACATCAGGAATATAGGGAACTAAGGCATAATGATAATACCAGTGGAGTAACTGAGGAGTATAGTGAATTCAATAAGCAATTTTTCTTATGGCGGCCTGCTAACCAGGCATATACCACACTTATCGAGTATCGCAAAAACCACGCCAAAGATGCTGACAGTATCGAGTTCGAGACCGAGTTCGAGAGCTTGATGTTTGCCGGCACAACTTTTTGGAAAGCAATTGCTACGAAACGTACCAGCAGTATTGCGATATGGAGTCCTATGTACGACAGAGAAATGAGTGCGGCAGTGGCCAATCGTAATATCCAGCCGGGTATTGTTGGAGGTTAATTATGAAATTCTTAGGAATCGGGAAAGTGAATAAAACAACGCCGAGCGAGACGGCATACATAGTCGAGATAACAGAGAGAGAGGCTGATGAGATTACGGGTGTGGCCGGCAAACCTCATATATCAGGTCGGTACAAGCCTGGTATGACGGTTAATATCTCGGTGATATACGATAAGGTCAAAGCGATAAACGAAAGCCACGCCGAGATTGTGGCGGCAGTGGCGGAAGTCAAAGCTGATGCCGATGACATAGCAAATGCAATTCCTTTAACGTAGAGGATTAAAATGGAAGAGCAAAAAACCAAAATCGAGGGTTGGCGGAAAATAGGTATAGGGATGGGGGCAATAACGGCCTTGTCCCTCAAAGACACAATGGATTTCAAAATAGCGGTCATCATCGGGTTCATCGCTATAGTCGGGATTGTTTGCCAGGGCATATTGGATTGGAGAAAAAAGAATTAACCAAGATGATATTTTTGCTGAATAAAATCTATTGTATCTTTTGCCACATTGTTCGCAATTAATCATATTACTATTGTACAAGACGATAACCGAATGTCAATTAAGAAAGGGAAATAAAATGGAAAAAATAAAAAAAGTGAATTGGGGTCTAATCGCTGTTGTATCTATTTGTCTGTTGATTTGGGTGGGTGTAATCTATGCTACAACTTTTTCCTTTACCTACGATATTGTTACACCCGCAGGTTCGGATTCGCCGGCCGAAGCTGATGACAGGATGCGAGAAATCAAGGCCGCCGTTCAGGAGCGAATGAATGTTTGTATGTACTGGCCGTTGACCGGAACGGAAGTTTCTGATGCAGATGCGGGTGAATTTAGATTTTGTTTGTTCCACGCTCCAATAGCCGCAACGCCTACAGTAGCAGCCGACCACGGGCATATTCGAGTAAAAGACGTAGGCAGTAAAGCTGAATTTACTTGGACAGATGAGGACGAAAACGAGCTTGTACTCACCAGCAAAGGAAATAATCTCGCCAACAACACCTATTTGACTGCAACGGATAATGCCGGAACGGGTTCGGTCAATTTGATTAAGGCTAATACCTCTGATTCAGCAACCTTGCCGGATGGTGCGGTTCTTGATGCAGCCACCCAAACCGCCGACGGTGATAGAACTATAGTCGATTTGAATTATGCGAAAACAGGTGATACCGTCCAGCATGATTCTGAAGGTGGATTTAGTAATGTTGATGTAGATTCTGTAAAAACAAAAGTTTACACGAAATACTTAACTGGCACGCTTGATGCCGATTCTTCGACAAGTGTAGTTCACGGTATTACGGGAATAGACAATATTTTTTCAGTAACTGTCCTTGTTTTTGAGGATACGACTTTCACTTCATATCTTGTTAGCGAAGCATTCCAAGGAACTTCTTCTACATCAGTAACCGTGGTAGTTGATGCTACGAATGTGGTTATAAGAAATGTAGGTTCTCTTATCCAAGGTAATAAATTCAGAGTTAAAATTGATTATATTTTATAAAATTTAACAGGATACCAAATGTTTTTTTTAGGAATATTAACAGGCGTAATCGTAAGTATTTTCGTTTTGTCTCTATGTTGTATCGGGAAGAATAACTAAATGCAAAAATTACTTATAATATCGATGTTGTTCATAGCGGGGTGTAAGCCTGGTCTGCATCGAGGACATATTTACATACACGACTCAAATCATGTAGAGGTGGTTTTTGACAGAGAGATGACAATGATGATAGAACAGGATGGAGTTAAGGTCGAAGCATCGAGTGTAAAGCCTGGGTTTATGGAAGATATACTGAAATTTATTCTCTTGAGGCCGAGAAATTAAATGCCTGACTTTGCGGTAATATCTCAAAAAGGCGGTATCGCTGAGAATATACCGACAGTCCTTTTGTCTGAGGTTTTTATGGCAAAAGGTTCGGAGAATGTGCATCATCGTTACGGACGTTATGACAGGCTTCGTGGCAGGCTTCCAGACCTATTTGACAGTGAGACGGTAAAGATAAAAGCCCCGACCGATGTTTATGTGATAACCGGTATAAATACAGGCACCAAGACAATTACTATTACAGGAGACCATTCGGCGGGGGCTACCGTCCTGGCGGTCGGTGCTACGATACGAATAAATGGCGGGACTACGGCGGGTAATAATATCACTTTCACAGTCGATACCCTGCCAACTACCAGCACGATAGTAACCGCTGAAACTTTAGAGGCTGCTGGTGCAACGCCGGGCAATGTCTTCGTAGGTGCGACACCTGTTATAGAATATCACAGGCATATAAGGCAGGGGACGGGGACGGAACATCTGCTGTTAGGGACGAAATACCATATTCTGCTATGGCTACAGTCAGACCGGTCTTTGACAGTCAAATGGACAACTACCGACCCGGCTAATGTTTTCCGCTGGGAGATTACAGACCATTTAAGAAACGTGGTTGCAACAAATAATTCAGATTTTGTTTTATGGTGGAATGTCGATAGCAGCGTCTCCAATGCTTTCGCTGCCCTTGATAATGCAGATGGTATTGACTATGAAGGCACAGCCAACAGGCTGACGAAGTGCAAACATATATTCTCTTACGAGAGATACCTGATTTTGGGCTATACCACGGAGGCGGGGACGGTATATCCGCAACGGGAGAGATGGGCCGGACTTGCTACCGGTGGCTCGGCAATAGACTTCGATGAGAATGGCTCAAGCGATGCGGGTCGCAAAGAATTCACTACGACCCCAGGCTTTCTTATGGGTTTTGCAAGGCATGGTGACGACCTTGTAATAGCAAAACAAGATAGTATGCACAGGAGTTGGCTGGTTACAGCTGACACCGTATTCGAATGGGAGGAGTACACACTTAAAGTAGGGAATTTATCGGCTGATTCGCTGATAAACGATAAGGCAGGCAGACTGTATTGGATGGGGTCAGACCTTACTATCCGCGAAATAAACACACCACAACCAATAAGTACGGCAGTGGATATAACTGTAAAGGGATTGAATACCGCACAATCTGAGTTCATACAGGGAACTTACATTGAGGAGTTCGAGGAGATATGGTGGGCGATACCGAGTAGTGGCAGTGATACGAACGATACGATAATTGCATTTCACCCGGATAGTGGCAGGAGTTTTATTTACAAGATTCCAGTGCGGGCTTTCGGCGACTTCACGCAACAGGAAGCATTTACTTATGACACTCTGCCATTCGATACTTACGCCGACTGGGGTGCTGATTGGCTGCTCTACGATACCCAAAGAAACGTTGTAGGTTTTCCGCTGGACTTGGCCTCGGACTATTTAGGTAATACGTTTGATTTGCACAGGGCCGACAAAGATGATGGTAATGATTTTACCGGAAAATTGAAAATATCGACAACGCTAACAGTTCCGAAATCACTTAATCTGTTCAAAAGAATTAACAACGGCGTTGATGTGATAATGAACAGAAAGTCATCGGGTTCAGTTACTCTCTACGTTAAGAGAGACACCGAAGCCAGCAGGCAATTGTTAGGTACGGCTTCTATGGTTGACGCCAATTTGCCGGAGACAGTCATCGTCCACGTTCCCTTCGATAAACGGGCAAGGTCTTTTGAGTTCGAGATAGAAACTACAGACCAGATGGAATTTTTAGGAATGTTATTTAGAGAATTCGAGGTCGACGATTCAAGATGAGAGCGAGAAAAGCACTAAAATTGCCGAGACCGAAAGACCTTCAATCGAACAAACTGGAGGACATACAAAATCATCTCAGATTATTGTATGAGGAACTTGACAAGCAATGGAGACTTTTGTTTCAGGACGTTGCAGTAATACAGGTGGATACTGATGGATGGATTTACTTTGGTGGCAAGGACGCGGTTGGAAGCGCGAGAATTGGATTAGTTGGTACTGATTGGGTATGCCAACATTTTATAGCAGGTGCTTATGTGTCGAGGCTGGGTTCGAGTCCGTAACCATTTTGCAAAATTAAGTTATTTTACGAGTTTTGCCATGACAGGAAAGACAAACAGGAATGACATCAAGTTGATGTTCGGGCGCATAACCGTGCCAATGATGGTATTCTTTAGCTTGATTGGTACAGTAGTAGCATTGCAAAGTATCAGGACGGGGCAAGTTGCCGATTCTGATGGCATTCTCAACGGCTTTAATTGCCTTTCTCTGTCCTGGAAACCGTCTTCTACGCTCATTAGCAGAGCGGCGAGCGTTTGCCTTACCAATATCACTTTGTCGATAGGTTTTTCTGATAGATTGTCCTCGTTTAGTGCTACTATATTTCGCACAACGCTTTCTATCGAGTTTTTTGTCTTTCTCGGTTTGCTGAGGTACTTTACGACAAACTATACATTCGCTTTGATAGCCATCTTTAGTTGTTCGATTCTTATGAAATTCCGTAATAGATTTGGTCTGCTTGCAAACACGGCAGGTTTTGGTTACGATGGTCTCAGACATAGTCGTCTCCTTAATAGACGGTTGTGTTTAGAGCCGGTTGCTGGCACATACCAGCGGTCGGCTTGTCTTATAATAACATAGATATGGGAATAAACAAATGAAAAAAGTTATATTTCTTCTAATGCTTTTGTTACCTATAACTTGCCAGGCAACTATTACAGTTTTTGGTGATGGCGAGAGTGTTCTGTGGCAAAATAATTCCCAAACATTTTCCATAGCTGCTTCTGGCTCAATGTCCGAGAGTGTAGATTATCTCTGGATGCCTGCCGATGGCCAGGCAGGTCAGGCGATAGTAACTGATGGTTCCGGTATTTTGTCGTGGTCCGATGCAAGTACAGCATTTTCGCACAATCTTTTATCAGCGACCCATACTGATACCTTAACAGACTCGCCGACAAGGGGTTCTTTAATATATGGAAATTCAACGCCTAAGTGGGATGAATTTGTTATAGGGACAGGATTCTTAAAAGGGGATGGCACCGATGTTACAGGATGGAGTACCGTAACACTCACTACAGATACAACTGGCAATTATGTTGCCTCGATAACAGACGGTCTTGCTATTGACGGCGGCGATGGTGGTTCGGAAGGTGCGGCCTTGACTATCGCTTTCGACCCTACGGAATTACTTGGAAATCGAACGTGGGGGGATGCCTCAACTGATACGATTGTGTGGACTTGGAACAGGGCTACGGGCACAGACCCTGCGATGACGTTTGGTAATGATTTTATATCACTCAACGGCGACCTTAAAATACTGGGCGATGACCTGTTTATGACAACTAACACTAATCGCTTTGTTTTGATGGGCGATGGTACGAATTACAATCCAGAAGCAATAGATTTAGGAACCGATACGACAGGTAATTATGTTGCAACCGTGGCGGATGGAACAGGAATAGACGGTACGGCGACAGGGGAAGGTTCAACCTATACACCAAGCTTCGATGCTACTGAGTTGAATGGACTTTTATGGGGTACAGGTTCCGAAAATACTCTCCAATGGCAATGGGATTTAATACAAGGCGACCCAATAATGTCATTTGGAAATTTCGTGATAATTTTCAATAGTGATTTGTCAGTAGTTTCAGGCGGAGATTTTACACTTGGTAACACGCAGTGGAACTCCGGTGATGAGATAGACGGAACGAAAATAAAAGACGCTGATTACGGTGATGTAGATGTCTCGGTGGGTGGGGCGTGGACTGTAAGCTCGGTTCAGAATAATTCAGTGGCTTTGACAACGGACACTACAGGCAATTACGCTGCGGGCGATGCCGAGGCCGGAAATGCCCTGACAGGCGATTCTGCGAGTTCGTTTTTCTCATCCGGTACTCTTGAGGTGGCTATAGGTGGAACGGGAGCGACATCACTGACTGACGGAGGGATTTTGTTAGGTTCTGGTGTAGGGGCTATCACAGCCCTTGGTGTGGCCTCTAACGGCCAGATACCGATAGGAGATGGCGCAACCGACCCTGTATTGGCAACAATCACGGGCAGTTCGGCAATAACCGTAACGAATGGAGCGGGTTCGATAACGCTTGATGTTAATGATACCGGCGTAGACCACGGTGGACTTACAGGTCTTGGTGATGATGACCATACTCAATATATCAAAGATTCGGAATTTACACAAAATTCCGGTATATTAGTAGGAACCGGCTCGGGTACGTTTCAAGAAGAAACAGGCGCTACTTTAAGAACTTCTATCGGGTTAGGGATACTTGATTCACCGCAATTTACAAATCTAACAATTTTAGGCGACGCAGAAGACAATGCTCGTGTTAAATTCCGAAATGAATCAACTGGCGAAGTTGATTTGTGGACAGATGAAGCCACTGGCCATTTTAATATATTTAATAATATTCAAGACGGCGATATTTCCTTTCGTTTTGACGATGGAGGCGCACCCAAAACAGTTTTCTTTGACGCCTCTGAAAATCTTTTCAATATGGGCGATACGGCCTTGACCACAACGGGTTTAGGAACATTTGGTAATTTAGATGTCGATACTCTCAACTTAAATGGCAATGTAATATCAGACAGCACAGGTACAATATCTTTTAATGATGACAATCTTACCACGACTGGCACTTTAGGTGCTGGGGCAATTACAGGAACATCCCTAACGGATGGCACGGCCACTTTAGACGATGGCAGTCTCGCAAGTGCAGTCAATGGCACGTTCTCCGGTACGGTTCAGGCTGAGCAATTGACCTCTACCGATGATATTACAATGGCAGGTAAACTGACTAATACCCCTTTAGCCGCTGACCATACCTGTATAAGAATTGACGGCGATACAAATCCAGCCACTGCTTTAGATGGTACTAATCAGTATGGTATGTATCTGGTAAGGAATTTTGAGCCGCCTGGAACTGCGGGCGCCACTATGACAAATGCTTTTGTCTTTATAGATGTTGACCATCCCATAACAGAATCGACTTTTGCCGTTACGGACACTATTTATGGAACAAATCAGACTGTTCAAGTTGATTCCGCCCACACTGCCGCAGCGGGAATACAACCTACTATAACCGAAAACATTTATGGTACTTTCAACAGCACACTTAGAAGAACACCAACAGACCCCATAACAGCAGATAAAGACCTTACCATAAATAACTATGGCTTATTTAACCAAGCTCTAACTACAGTTACTTTCAACAAGGCAGGACGGACGTTAACTTCCAATGTTTATGGAATGTACGGCAAGCCCACTAATACTCCCAGCCTGACGGCAGGAGATATAATAGCCAATACTTATGGGGGATATTTTGAAGTTGTTGGTAATGCTGCGGGCACATCAAAGGCTTATGGACTCTATATCGCCTCTGTAAGCGGTGCCGATGAGAACTGGGGGATATATGATATATCAGGAGCAGATAGTCTTATAGCAGCCAAGTTATGTTTTACCCAGACAGATAAAAATGAATTTATTGACAGCTTAAATGACGGCTATCTGGATTACAGCGTTACAACCGCCCATAGGTTTAATATGAGCGCAGCGGATACGGATGTAAGGGTCGAATTTATAGGTACTACGAACAGTGGATTATTTGAATGGATGGAAGATGAAGATAGATTCGACTTTGCAGACTCAATAAGAGTAGGGGATGGCACAAATAACGTATCGGTGGCAACTGATGGTTTTATTACCCTTACCGGTACTGCAAGGGCGTCGGAAGATATGCAGTTCGTAGTTAAAAAACTTAAACCTGGAGCATCGGCCCCTACAGAAGCTATTGTGGGTATTACTCCGGTATTCCAGTTCGATACTACGACTGATGACGAAGCGCATTTGGTTTTTGAAGTTTTACACAACTATGATAATGGTACGGATTTCAGGGCACATTTTCACTGGGCGCCAACGAACGGAAATGCAGGGGATGTAACCTGGGGAATTGAGTATCATATTACAAGGGACGAAAATAACGAGGTATTAACTGAAGCGACTACGACGGCGATAATAGTAGATGCTACTCAAAGTTTGCAGGATGAGGTATTGGAAACCGGAAACATTATAATCAGTGGGTCTGGAGTCCAGAGTGAAGACCATATGCATATCAGGATATTTCGTGATGCAGATGCTTCGGAAGCAGGAGCTTCTGATACTTATGCATCTGATGCAAGTCTGATATCGTTCGATGTAGAATATATGATTGATGGTTTTGGAGAAGATAGCCAATTCTAATGAAACGAAAAATGAAAGATAATGTTACTGTTAGTATTGAATCGTCAAGCGGGAATGTGGACAGTGTTATAAGTATGAACTGGTTGGAATTGTTTTGAACAGTTAGAGGCCAGAGAATAGGAGTACATAATGGGTTTTAGAGAAACTGTATTTGGCGGCAGAGAAACAATTAAGTTCAAACCAATACCGCAGTCAAAAGAGGCCGAAGAGGCAAGAAAGAAATTGTTTGGACTGGCCACCGGCGAACCACCTGCTGTGCCACGGCGCGAGATAGCTCCTTTGCCGCCTGTAACCGAAGAGAGACAACTTGCCAGAACAACGGCGAAAGAACTTATACAGCCACAGGATTTTCTCAGTTTGCCTGAAGTACAGGGAATCATATTAGAAGCACGCGAAACAGGTGATTTACTTGCAAATCGATTAGGTAGAATGTTACAGAGTGCCGGCGCTTTAACAACGACAGGGGGTCGTGATGTTTTAGGCAGGGTTACAACAGATGTCTCTAAAAGGCTCGCTTCATCATTAGCGCCGTTCGCAGCGGAGGAGAGGGCACGCAGGACAAGCTTAATTCCTATACTCGAATCACTTGGGTTGACGGAAGAATTACGGGCACAAGGATTTACACAAGCTGAACTCGATGCTCTGTTCCAGCAGGAGACCATAGAATCACAACAGTTGCAAACTTTCACAATACCATTATTGCGGTCTATTATTAGCGACCAACCAGGGCAAGCTGCATTTATTCAACCTCCGTTCCCTGGTCTTATTGAGCAAATTGGTCAAATAGCAAGTTTGTTTCCGAAAAAAAAACCAACAACATAAAATATAAGGTGAAATAAAATGGCACAGCAAGTATTGTCATTAGGAAGGCTTAGGAGACCAACCGAAGGCACGGAACGAGGCGCTCAAGCGATAGCAAACCTACTACAAACTCTCGGAGTAGCAGAGAAGAAGCGTAGAGAGCGGCAGACGCTTGACAGGATAGCGAGGGCTATGGCCGGCGGTGCGACTGATGTAGAAGCTATTGCCGCAGTCGCAGGACAGCAGCAGGAACCTCAATTTAGCGGGGGTATTCCCGGTATATTGCAGAGAATCGGTGGAGCATTCCAACCGCAGGGTGGCGGGATAAGAGAAAGTATTCAACAGACTATTATCGGCCAGAGGTTGAAGCAGGCTTTGACGCCGAAAACTCAAATTCCGACAGGGTTTGAGCCTACTGGGGTTACAGTGGGTCCGACAGGCGGAGTAACACGAAGATTCGGAAAGCCAACAACAAAACAACAAAAAGCATATACACCAAATGAACTTCTCAATGTAAGAAAAAGTGTTCAAGCTGGCCTTGGCAACTTAAAAGAAACTCGAATAGCAGGCAATAATGCAATATCACAGGATAATTTCATTGAGGAATACAAACAAAAGGCTGCTGAATTTGGTTATAGTGGCGCTTCTAATAGACAACAAAAGCAATTTGATGCTGTCTTTGATAAAAAAGCCAGGCGAAAAAGCAAGAGGTTTGATACTTCCACGGTTAATGCTACAGGAGATAAAATCAAATTAGGTTGGAACCCGAACAGCCCAGAGGTAAAACAGGCCAGAAAGGAATTGAGAGCAGGAGTTCAAGCCAAAGATACAGCGACTCAAGAAATATCTGATACCAACGTTCGTTTGCAATCTGCCCCTGATATACGACTTGATTCAGTCTGGGATAGATTATCAGATGAACAGAAAAAACAGATACTTACCCAGATAGACCAAAACCCCGAAAATCTGGATACGATAATAACCAACATTTTAGCGAGGATACAGGGTGCCGGCTCTTAAAGATATATCCTTCGAGAATCTAACTGAGACTCCGGAAATAGAGGGTGTCAACTTCGATAATTTAGCTACACCTATTGTAACTCAACCACCTAAGATTGAGGATATATCCTTTACGGATATTGAACGACCGGCAGACCCCAGCGAACCACCTATTTTCCCGACAGAAGTATCTGTTCTTGATATAAGTCCGCAAATTCGCAGAGATTATATTAGCCGCATAAAAACGGCGGCACAGAAATTCGCACCAGAGGACACGATAGGCGATAGGGCTTCGAGAGTGATTTTGACTGCGTTAGACCCGGCGATTGATATAGCACACAAATTCGGTGGTGGTTTGCAATTTCTTAATCTGAAATTATTGCAGGGTTTGACGTTTAATGCGCCGGAAATAGTAGTAGCTGCGATAAACAGAATAAACCCGGAATTGACAAAAGGAAGAACTTTTGAGCAAGCTACATTAGAAGCGGCAGAATTCAACCCATCAGGTTTTACAAGAACTATCGGTGAGATTGTAGAGTTTGTCGGACGAATCAGAACTGGACAAGCTATTGGTTCACAATTAGGTTTACTGGGGGGTACTCCGAAAAGCATAGGTATATTTGGGAAAATGATTGAGGGTGCCAAATTAGGAATATTAGCAGGTAGCGGAGAGCAGGTATCTTTGAAAATCCTTGAGGCAATAGACCCTGAAACGGATTATGGCTATCAGGGTGCAATAGGCCCTATTACAGACGCTGCTGCACTTGCAGCATTCTCAATTGGCAATGACCTTATACTTAGACCGGCTTTTGCTAAGGTTGCCTCAACCAAAATCGGCCAATCCGTAATAAAGGCCATAGACAAGTTTATAATCAAATTTTCCGCTGAGCATCCACGACTTGCTGATTTCCTTGCTACTAAGCCAGATGAATTTACAAAAAATTTCACTGCTCGCATAAAAGAGATTTTTGAACGTGATACCGGCAGAAAATTCACAGATTTATCAAAAACAGAACAGGCATTTTTTAGAAATGGTGTCAGGATTTTGGCCAGACAGCAAAAACGTGCTATTCGAGCCTACCTTGAAAAACCAATCCCTGATATCGTTGTGCGTACTCGCCCAGTCATAAAAGGATTGCTACCCGCCCCAGTACAGCCACCAGCAGTTGTGCCGTCCGTCCCTGCTGTACCGTCTGTGGCCAAACGGCCTGCTGAGGCTGCCATAGTACCCCCCAAACCAACACAGGCGAAGCCAGAGGCTATTGTTAAGATAGGTAAACCTATCACCATAGAGAAAATAGAACCGGCAAAAGAAGTTGTAATAACAAAGCCTTCTGAAGTAATAACCAAGATTCCTAAAGCCCCCAAAATTCCAGTTACGGAGACACCTACTATTCCACTCAAAGGCAAAGAGGCTCAGATATTCAGGGAAGAAGTTAGAACTCAAGAAAAAATAACTGCTGCCGAAGCGGGTGAAGTAGGACTTGAGCCAGCGGGAACATCTTTTACTGAACACATAGATACGTTTCAGTCTTATCAATTACCAGAAACATCGCAGATACCAAGAATTACCAAACAGATGAAAAAAGTTAATGGTCTGCGATTATCCGGCAAGATTACATCAATCACTGCGAATAAGAGGATTCACAAATTAAGAGAATTGCTTATTCAACAAGCGATAAAAGAAAAGATTGCTTTGAGAACCAGCAAAAAAGGCAAAGTGAAAATCGCCTTGAGAAAATCGGGAGTATTCGTTCCTGAAGAAGTGGCAACTTATAAAAAGTACAAAGACATTGAACCTATACTCGGTGGTGGTCAGGATATTACAAGGGCTATTCAGCAAATGGATGGCGCTCTTCCTATTAAAGAAAAACTGAAGGTAAAAGGCCAAGCCGGGCCGATAGAACGATTTGTTTTGTGGCGCACCCGCAAAATGACTTTGCAAAAATTGAATTGGTTGAAGGAAAAAACTATTGAAATACGAAACATTCTTTCCGCCAAAAAAGGCTCTACGAAAGACAAGGAAATCAATTTGATTCTTGAAAAAATAGGAACAACCGACAGGAACATACCAATTGAAAATATTTTGGACAAAAAGACTTTGGCTTCATTTAGCAAAGAATCTATTAAATCGGCACAGGAACTAAGACAATTTTATGATGATTTGATTGAAGAGCAAAACGCAGCAAGATTGATGAGAGGCCAGGATGAAATCCCTTATCGGCAGAATTACTCACCTAACATTCTCAGAGATACGACAGTATGGGAGCAGTTATTTTTGCGCGACAAAACAGCAAAAATATTAGAGAAGAAAGATTTACCCGATTATATAAAACCTAATATGCCCTTTAATCCGAGAGCGCAAGCAAGAGAAGCTGATATTCCTTATGACAAAAGAATATTGAGCGCTCGGGAATTAGCTGAGAGCTACATAATGACCGCTTCGAAGGATATTTTTAATACTTCGATAATTCAAAACAACAAGGCATTTATTGACCAATTAAGAGGGCAGGGTCTTGAGAAGTCTGCAGAATATCTGGCGGAATGGACGGCAACATCATACGCAGGAATAAAGCCAAAATTAGATAGAGCCATTAAGTTACCCAAATGGGCAGGAGGCGGTTTGAGATATTTCAACAGACTCAGAAACTTAGCGGTTTTTCCTCTAAATGTAGCGTGGTCGTTAAGTACACAGCCATTATCCTTATCTAATACAATAGGTCGTTACGGACTGCCAAACACAATCAGGGGATTTTTTCAATGGTTAAAACCATCTATCAGAAAACAAGCGGCCCAGGATTATTTTTCTTTTATTGTCAAATCTACCAAACGAGGCGGAGTAACAAGACAGGATGCCTCGAATCTTTTGGGTGAAAATATCAAAACCCAGAAAACAGTTGGTGAATTCATAGAAAACTACTCAACAATTCTTTTGACGGAAATAGAGAAACTGCTTACGGGAACTTCAATACGAGCTGCTCATATACAAGGATTCAAAAGAGGACTGAGAGGAGAAGCTCTAAAGAATTTCGCCTCTGATGGGGGCGGCAAAACCCAAAGTATGTATAACGATGAAGACAAGCCAATGATATTAAGGTCATTGCTTGTAAAGTCAGCAGCTCCGTATCAAACCTATGCCTTTGAAGTTGCGAATACATTCCGGGAATGGGCGGGCAGAACAGGTACTCCACCCGATTCAAAATTATATGCTATGTGGTCTGTAACTCGGTGGCTGGCTTCGTTAATAGTATTAAAAACGATAGCGAATGCAGTAAGAGGGAAAAAATGGTCTTGGTGGGATTTGATTCCAATACCATTTAGAGAATTCTGGCTAACACCGATTGCCCGTAAATTAACAGGTGAATTTGTACCGGGCTCGGCAGGATTGCCAGCACCGATAGAGACGGGAACAAGAGTAGCCAAAGGCATAAATGATGTTTTGGAAACTGGTAATTGGCGGAAACTTAGAAATGAAATGCTAAGATACGGGCCGGGTGTATTTGGTATCCCAGGTGGGGTACAATGGGCAAGAATGGTAGATGCTATTATAGTTTATTCAAGTGGCGGCTTGACAGATAGGCAGGGTAAAGTGTTGTTTGAGATGAAGGACATAAAAGATTTAGCAAGGGCAATGTTTACGGGAGTATGGTCAACAAAAGCAGGTAGAGAACGATTGAAACCATCAAAGAAGCAAGAAGAAACTGCTTTCGATTGAACTGAAAGGAAAACAGCAATGGCAAAAGATAGTTGTGGACTGAAATTCAGATTGATTCATTTGATATTGATTCTGTTAGGTCTGTTTGGCAGTGGTATAGCTGCGTGGGTCTGGCAACAGGCAGAAACAAAAGTGATAGCAAGAGATACTGAAACTATGAACGAGGAAGGATGTAAACCCGCCAAGAAGCACGAAGGCCAAATCGGCATAATTGAATATCGTCTAAATTCTATTGATAAAAAACAAGAAACTTTTTCTGTTGAGCAAAAAGAGATGCGAAAAGAAAATGAAGCTGCTTTCAGAGAAATCCTCAAACGACTGCCAAAATAAGTCAAGGAGTTAATCCTTTCGTAGTGCTCACATACTGGACGGGACCGGGCTTTTTAGCTCAATATCTATGTTAGGTTGAGTTTTTGGGCTGATAATGGGGGTGCTCATAGTTTAGCCTGGACCAAGTTTTTTGAAATAGAAACATACTATAAATATTCCCTGTTTCTTTGCATTTTAGTTTTTTCTCATTTATAAGTTTTAAGCCTAATCTTGTATAGAAGTCGACAAATGGAGCTTTCCATAGTAAATCAGTACGTTTTCTATAGATGAAAGGAGAATAACTTTTGGCGTAAGCCTCAAAGCCCCATATATACTTGCGAGTTCGTTTTATTATATGCTCAAGGGCCGTGTTAATCTTAAGGGGATTAATGTGCATTAGTACGCCCGATGTGAAAACCAAATCAAAAGTCGAATCATATTTAGAGGTCTTAAGAATATCACATTGTAGAGTTTGCACACCTTTACGATTAGCGCAACGAACCGCATAGTTGTTTATCTCAAAACCCATTAGATGTTGAAATCCCATTTTTTGAAGCAACAAAAGTTGATTACCAATGTTTGAGCCGATTTCGAGTATCAAGCTATTCCTACTCAAATCCCCAATAAAATGCTGATTTAGATTGGTTCGAGTAATCCCATAAGTTTTTAGATGGAACTCGTCAAGCTCTTGCGGCGACATAATATTGCGTTTTGTATACTCTAAACCGTCAATACTTTTCCAATATGCAGAGCCACTTTTATCCAATAATGCCACAATTTTCTTAAGGAACATGATTCTGCCTCCTCAAAAATTGTTATTTATCCATTTTTTTGGTTGTTTCCTTAGTAATTGGGGGAGGCAACTTGCAATCCCTCTGATAGGTTATCATAAGTAGATAGTTATACCGCTGCCTGTATGCCTCAATCTCTTTTTTCTCGCCCTGCTTTAAATCCATAAAGAAAAAAGGTATAACAAAGAACATACCTGCCACACCCAGGGCAATATTACTTCCAGTTTTATCGGATTTAGGCAACAAGCGGGAAATCTCGTTGTCAATATAATGCATTTCTGACCACAATGCATCACAGGTTTTTTGCTCATCTCCAAGCTGGCGAATTTGAACCAGATTTGCCTCATGACCAGCACAACCAGCATAGAAAATCGTAAAAGTGAGAAAACAGCAAATTGTCTTTTTCATTATTTTTCCTTTCAAAAAATGGTTATTCTATGCCAATAAGTGGCATTCAACTAAAATTTCTATTTTTTTAGGATTTTCTATTGACAAGCTTCTAAACCTGTTGTATAGCAAATATGTTGTTTAGGAGGGACCGCGAACATGAAGGACTCAGAAAAAAATATCACCGAAATTGTCAAAGAACTTACTTTTTCCGAGAAATTATCTTTGCGCTTTCTTTTGCAAGAGCAACCAGTTTTGTGCGCTGACTCGGAGTCAAAGACTCAAGCCGGTCAATTAAATCCGCATCGAGTAATTTCGTCTTGATTATTGTTAGTACATCGGAAATTTGATTGCCCATTAAATCGACCTGCAAACCCGCAGGCAAGGCTATAAACGCTCGCAAAGCACCCTCTATAGCCCGATATTTCGTATAACCCCTTTCATCAGCTTGCGCAGAAAAAGCATCAGAAAGCTGCTCATCAACATCAACCGTGAATGGTTTTTTGTGCATTGCCATAAAAAATTTTCACTCCATAAATTCAAAGCTTATCAAGATTTGTGCCAATAACAATACTTGATAATAATAAATTTCAAGAATTTTCAAAGATTTTACTTGACTTCTAATGACCGATAGTCGATTCTTTATTAAAAACAGTAAAGGAAAAATAATTTATGGCAAACCAAACAATCGAAAACTTAGTTTTTACTAAAACTACATATCCAGACGTCCTTGAGGTGGCCAACAAATTAGCTGAATTGGAGCAGAGGAAACCTCACGACTCAATTCGACTGCTCATCCTTGAGGCTGGTAATAAGAAGATTACCCAACTTGACTCGGAAAGTCAAGAAAAAACTTTAACTTAGGGGATTTAGGTAAAATGGACAAGGGATAGGAAAATGAAACCAGTATATGTAACAAGAGATAATCATGATATCGATGTCGAAGTATGGCCTGCAACGGTAGGAATCCGCAAGTTTCACGGCTGCATTATGTGGGGGGCAGCGTGGAGGAAGGAGAGTGCGGATTACAGTTTATATTCAGAAAAGGTGGGTATGTCTGAAGACATCTCGAAGTCAGAATGCCGCAAGCGTTTTGGTTTCTACCCAGCCAAAGGTACAGCTTGGTACATAAACAGCCGAGGCAAAAGAAGTAAGGTTGATATTGACTTCAGCCCGTAGCTCTTGCTGGCCGACAGGCGGCAGACGTGAAAGAGGAAAAATGAACGAAACAGTTGAAACAAGAGACATAACCCAAGAGGAAATAGCATCGCTTTCTCGGCACTTAAAAAAACATAAGGAAGGGTTGTGGGGTAAATCGTATCAAGTAATGCCTACGCTTGTTCACACGGTTTTTGGTGATGGAGGGCAGTTAATCAGCTTAGAGCCGACCAACTCAAGGCCGTGGTATTATCTCATATTGGCACCGTCAAACATCGAATCGTTAGCCGATGCTCTTGAGTTTGTTAGTGAAAATGAAGAGGCAATATTTCAATCTATAGAGGAAATGTATGGCAATTTTGACGATGACGATGATGACGATAATGCGGATTTAGATGGAAGTATGCCTTTGAATATTGGTTCGGGCTACACTTGCGGTTATTTTGATAATTATAAAAAAGAAAAATCGGCCACTCCTGTGAGTCAGAAAAGCTGACGGCAGACTGGGGCTGATTAGATAGTTCTTTGACAAGTTAATATGAGGATGAAATATGACGCACCTTGCGACCGGCGAATTTCCTGAGTATAATCCGGCCAGCTTACAACGGCCGGTCAAAAAAGGAGGTGAAATATGAAACAGCCGGTCTCTCAATTGTTTGAGGTTCATTTATCCTGCGGTGGATACGCAGATTCTACTATTGACAGCAAGCAAAGGGCAGTGAGATTTTTTATAAAGACTTTCGGAGATATGCAATTGGATGATGTTACCTACAGCCACGCCGAAGATTTTCAGAGAGTTTTGCGGCAGGGCGGCAGGGGGGCCAAGACAATAAATCTCTACGTCATTCACTTGAACCACTTCTTTGAGTGGGCAATTAAGCGGCAATATCTCAAAGCAAACCCGTTTTTTGGTCTGCAACAATTGAAAGTGGAATATAAAAAACAGCCTATGTTCAGTAACGACGAGCTTATTCGCCTGTTCAATGTCGCACGGCTGAGGTGGAAAGTTTTGATTTGTTTTGGCTTACTTGGCTTGCGGGAAGGCGAGGCCTTGAATCTGGTACGCACAGACCTGCACTTCGAGGATGAGTATATTTTGGTTAGTCCGAAAAAAGATTCATCTCAAACCTGGCCCTGGCAGATTAAGAACCAAAAACAGGCGTATGCTCCACTGCCGAAGATTATTACCTTACCCGATATGGTAATACCTTTTCATTTGCTGCTCAATAAGCTCATCGAATCGTTACCGCCCGGGCAGCCGTATGTGTGTGTTGTGCCGGATTACTACGCTAAACAAATCCGGCAGAAAAAAGAAGGGTCGCTTCGCTTTAGAAAAAAACTCTGTCCCTGGGGCAATTTCGACCGAGACTTTAAATCACTACTCAAAAAGGCCTGGATAGCCCCTAAGAGTTTTCACGATTTGCGGCGGACATTTGTAGATAAGTTGCGGAAGGCAGGATATGACCTGAAAGAAGTACAGACTTTAATGCGTCATAGCTCGATTTCGACAACAGCGAAGTATTATATCAACATTGAAGAACAGGAATTGGTTGCAAGGGTAAACAAGATGTTTGAACATTATGTGACTAACGTCCCATAATATATGTTATGCCTTCAACTTATCCTACCTGTTTTTGATATTATGTGACAGCTTATAAGACCGGCTGTTGTAAGTTTTTAGCCAAGTAGCAGTAATCATTCTCTCTAATTTTACCCCTAATTTTTAATCACAATGGCGTTCTTATACATTTTCACCTCCGAAACGGGGCGGCTTACTCGTCCAAGTCGCCCCATAGAAATGACTGTTACCCCTTCCTTAAGGTCGTCCCGTCTTAAAGACGCAGGGGCGGGACGGCCAGATTGAAAGGACAAAATTATGAGCAAAATGATTAAAGTTAAAGGACAGGAAATATCAGAAGATACGATTGTTGCGGCTTTGAGAAAGCACATCAGATTTGAAGAAAGAAAAGAGTTCAAGAAAATCGAATTCTGTCACCTCCGAGTAGATGTAACTCCAGAAATAATCGTACCAAATAAGATTGTATTGTCGTGGAAAGAAGGCGGGGGAGTTAACTGTTGGGAAACTCCCGATGGCATTCGTAGGATAATCAAAGGCTTACAATCGGCAATAGTTTACGCAGAAGAGGCAGAAGAGAATAAATAACTTTCATTACCCCTTCCTTAAGGTCGTCCCGTCTTAAAGATGCAGGGGCGGGGCGGCCAGATTGAAAGGAAAAGGATGAAACGAACAATAAATAACATACTTTCGGTTTTGGTAATTACTGGTCTTAGTTTTGGTTTTGGCTTGTTGTGTGGGGTAGGCAAACCCCTCCTCCCAAACCAGAATCCAACAACGTCCGCCCCTTCTATTCTTTGGCGAGTTACCGCCTTTTGTCCTTGTGGTAAATGCTGTGGCAAATGGAGCGATGGTATAACGGCCTCTGGACACCCTGCTGTGGGCGAATTTGTAGCTGCACCACCTGAGATACCTTTTGGCACACGTTTGGCCATAGACGGCTATGCTGGAGGACTTCCTGTGCCTGTTTTAGATAGGGGCGGTGCGATTAAAGGCAAGAGACTTGACGTTTACTTCGACACTCACCAAGAGGCTCTCGATTGGGGAGTTAAGTATTTGTCAGTAAAGATATTCAGGAGGGATAACTGATATGGGTGACCATTTACCTTACGATGAACTGTTTAGAATGAGACTGGATTTAATGAGGGAAAGAAATCAACTCCAAGCTCGAATTAAAGAACTTGAGGAAGTATATTTTGGACAGATTCGTGTGATTGCAAGAAGTCGCATAACTTACAAGAAAAAAGTAGAGCGTATGGTGAGATTAGCAGAACATGCCCTAAACCCAACGGACAAGGAAGGATAACTGATATGGCTAAAGCCTGCAAACAAACCAAATGTCAATATTACCACAATGGGCGAGGATGTCTTAATTGCCTACACAACCCTGATACACATGTCTATAAGTTGCAAAAGAAAATCGAGCAACTCCAAGCTGAGCTAAAGGACAAGACTAAGATGTTGGAGAAGTATGGAAAGCACGTTCTTGGTTGCAAACTCCATACACCTGGAGTTTGTTTTTGTACTTGTGGCTTTGACCAAGCCCTTCAGGACACAGACGGGAAGGATAAATGACGCTCGGTAAACGCAAAGAGAGGGCTTAGGTCAAGCTGGGGCGTTTTACTGCCATGTCGAGGTTGACGGGCACAGGCGGTGGCAGGCCGAGAGAGTTTGAAAAGTGAATAAGGGGCAGTAGCGAAGTCTGGTTTATCGCCCCGGATTTATAATCCGGTGAAGAACCAAGGTTACTGGTTAGGACGCTCTCAAAGAACCTTGGAATCGCAGGTTCGAATCCTGCCTGCCCCTTAGAATTATAACCTTTAATATGAGGTGTTAAAATGAGCATAGGTTTGCGACATAAATTTTGTCAAGACGTCAATTGTAAACAATGTTTGACTGACCACGAAAATTTTGGCCGTGAATTAGAAAAAAAGACAGGAGGTTATACAAAGACTGACCACTTGGGAAAATTTAGAATGTGGATAGAAAAGCAAGTTGATTATGAAGTTGAAACTGAGTGGGGGTGGGCACATCCAGATACTATAACAGAAGATTATGCAAATGAGTATGCAGAAGCTTTCCTTGCAGGAGAATTATAAATATTGTTTGGCGAAAATCAGAGATACTGTTGCTGAAAGCAAAGAATGAGTAAACATCAATTCATAGATTGGACTAAATTGTGTGATGGTTGTGGTGACTGCTGTGGGCCTGTGCCTTTTCCCGAAAATTTTCTTTTGCAACACGCACACAAATATCAGGAGCAACCAATTAGGATAGAGGAAATGTTTATAGGATTATTTGTTCCCATAACAAAGACGCTTAACTGTGTTTTCCTTAACAGAATAACGAAACGCTGCGAAATATACAACGAGAGACCCAAAGTCTGTAGGTTGCAAGGCACAATACCCAAATTGCCTTGTCCGAGACTTGCGGAAGCGGAGAAAGGATAAATGATGAGTACAGATGAGCCGATGGAAATCTTTGAATTTGAGCAGGGTTCGGAGGACTGGTACGAAATAAAACTTGGGATAGTGAGTACAAGCAATTTTCACAAAGTTCTTAACAAAGGCACTGGCCGAGGTCTTTATATGCGAAAACTGGCTGGCGAGAAATTAACAGGTACTCATCAAATAGATTATTCAAACAAAAATATGGAGAATGGTCAAGAGTTAGAGGCATTCGCCAAAGAATACTATGAAGCCTACAACGGTTGTTCTGTTAAGCAGGTTGGTTTTATCAAGCGAAACGACTGGATTGGGACAAGTCCTGATGGCTTGGTTGGTGATGATGGATTGATAGAGGTTAAATGTCCATTACCTTCAACGCATATCGAGAACATTTTGAAGGCCAAAATGCCTGCTTGTTATACCCCGCAGGTTCAAGGCCAATTATGGGTAACTGAACGCAAGTGGTGCGACTGGGTAAGCTATTGCCCTGCTGTAAAGGATAGGCCGTTTTTTAATATCCGAATATTCAGAGATGAGAAATATATCAAGGTGTTAGAAACGGCTGTTAGAGAGTTCGTAAAAGAATTGAAAGAGATAATCGAAAAAATAATAGACGAAGCTGAATTTTAGAAAGGAAGATTAAAATGAATAAGTTAGCAGAAATACAACAGAAACTAATAGCCCCCAAAGGACAGTTTAATAGCTTTGGCAACTATAAGTATCGTAGTTGCGAGGATATTCTTGAAGCTGTCAAGCCGTTATTAGGCGACTCTATCCTGTTGATAACGGATGAGGTTGTTGCAATTATGGGTGGTCAAGGCATTGTTACAAAGGAAACCACTGAAAAAAGTGGCGCAACAACAAAATACGAATTTCCTGATACTCGATATTATGTCAAAGCCACAGCACAATTTATAACTGGCGACATAACAAGGTCTGTTTCCGCTTATGCCAGAGAGTCATTTGACAAAAAAGGTATGGACGCTGCCCAGATAACCGGGGCGGCAAGTAGCTATGCTCGCAAGTATGCTCTTAATGGCTTGTTTTGCATTGACGATACTAAAGACCCCGACAGTTCTGCGCCGCCGAACGACAAAAAAGAGACAAAAAAAGCACCGGATAAAGCTAAGACCAAAGAAGAGAAACAAACAGATTTGATAGCCCAGGCGTTTTTTGATTACACCACAGAACACAAAGAATCACTGGCCGTAGGATTCATGTGGGACGAGGCGGCTTTTACAAGAATAATCCAAGAAGGCAGACCTGAAACTATCAAAGATTTCAAAAATATCGTTAAGAATCTACCAAGCAAATTGGTTATCAAGGAGATAAAGAAATGAATTATAATTTGATAGTGTTAGGCGGAAATATCACGAGGGACATAGAACTGAGTTATACCCCAAATCAGGTTGCAGTAGCTAATTTTGGCATAGCGGTTAATAAAAAGTACAAAGGCAAAGAGAGTGTTGTTTTTATAGATTGTGTAGCTTTTTCTGGTCGAGCTGAAACATTGCACAAATATCTTAGTAAGGGTGACCCGCTTTTTATAACAGGGGAATTGACGCTTGACCAGTGGGAAAAAGACGGAGTAAAGCACAGCCGCCATAAGGTGTTGGTTCAAAGCTTTCAGTTTATCGGCGACCAAAACAAGCAAGATGTTACTTCACAGCAAACTCAGGATAAAGATACTAACGACATTCCATTTTAAGGTACATTATGTCTGAATTTTTAACAGAAACAATAAATGGCGAAGCCTGTACAAATTGGCAAGAAATTCAGCGTGCTGCTGCCAAATATCGGCGGGCAAGGATTAAAGTTGATGAGTATTCCGAAGAGCTTATGGAATCAGAAAAGCAACGGAAATGGCTTAATGGTGTGGCTATTCCCTTTTTGATGGACAAGTGGGGCAGGAGCCGGATGTGGGTAAAAACACAACTTAAACTGTGTTGCGGTGCAGATTTCTTCACAGCCAAAGAAGTCAAAATCGAAGGCCATACCTTCTGGATAATCTCATCTGAAAACGACTTGACATTAAAACGATGTCGGACTTGGATAGAGAATATCCTCGATTATGCTCCGTGCGACAAAGCCGGCCTCGAACCACCTGACCCGTCTTGGAAAAGCAAGAAACAGCCAACGCCACTGTTCGAGGAGACAAAACAATGAACAGAGAGATAAAGTTTAGAGCTTGGTTTGTTGAATCCAAGAAAATGTACTCTTGGGAAGAATTGATAAATGATATTGGTCTAAGCGAGTCTATCTTTATAGAAACAGATTTATGGAAACCTATGCAATACACCGGCCTCAAGGACAGGAAAGATAAGGAGATACACGAGGGTGATATAGTAAAAATACCCGGCAATAATCCATTAGATGTTATTGGTGAAGTTTATTGGAATGAATATTCTCTGACTTTCACAGTATTAACGAGAGGTATTTGTAGGTATCCATCTCAATTTTGGGAATGGAAGGATTTAGAAGTCATCGGCACCATACATCAAGACAAAGCCTTATTGGAGACCCAATGACCATTCGTGAAATCCAAATTGCTGTAGCCCTGAAATCCTGTCGGCACGAGCAATCTATCAAGCCATACTTAAAAGCGAGGCGGGACTGGCGGGCTTCGTTGCTGGCCAAAAGACTGAAAAAGGAAACATAATTTTAACGAAAGGAGTCTGAAATGACAAAGAAACAAAAGGAAGAAAACCAAAGTGGCGAACAACTTGATTTAATTGATGTCGCACCCGAAAACGCCAAAGCTATTATACGGGCGGCACGACTCTATAAAGAGTTGCAAGCTACTCGCATAACAGCGCTGAACAAGGAGATTACTCAAAAGGCGGAAGTTCTACAACTTGTAAAGGCAGCAAAGTTACAACCGCTTGAGGGAGGCAAAATCAAGTTCGAGTATGATAATGTGGTAGTTTCTATTACGCCACGAGACGAGTTAGTCAAGGTCTCGACAAGACAGACCCAGAGGAATAAGCAGCGGCCTAACTAAAGTAGGGACGGAGTCTGAGATGACAAGTCGATTTACACAAACGGAAAAGTGGGACGATGCCTGGTTCCGAGAGCTAAGTCCCAACGCAAAAGTTCTTTATTGGTATATCTGGGATAAATGTAATATCGCAGGTTTTTGGGAGGTAGATTTGGAAGGAGCAGTGTTTCACACCAAAGTTTCTAAAAGGGGCATTGAAGGGGCTTATGAGGAGCTTGCAAGGGGCTTTGAAATCAACGAAAGCTGTATTTGGGTACGGCGTTTTCTCTACCACCAGAAAAATTTGCCTCTTAATCCCAAAAATCTTGCTCACAAAGGAATTTTGCGACTCATCGATGAGTATAAATCTTTATTCCCTAACATCTTACCGTTATTAGAAACACAGTTGATAAAAGAGAATATAAAAGGGGCTACCAAGGGGCTACCAAGCCCCATAAGTAAAGGTAAAGGTAAAGGTAAAGGTAAAGGTAAAGGTAAAGGTAAAGGTAAAGAATACAGCGAGTCTTTTAAAGCTTTCTGGAAAAAATGGAAAGGCAGGTGGAATCCAGAGACTGATACATATACCAAAGTAGGCAAATACAAAGCTTTTGAAGAATGGGACGAATTCACTATTGAAGACCAGCGCAAAGCGTGGGCTGCTGCTGACAAAGTTAAGGGCAAATACGTCCCTGATGCTTTCCGGTGGTTGAGAGATAGAGGGTATGATGATTTTGGATGATTGGCCAGCCGAGGTTAAGGCTGAATTTTATTGAGGTAAATGATATGAATGAAGGCGATAGAGCAATTTGGAATGAGGGTTATCAAGAAGGCAAGAAGGCAGAATTTAGAACGCTTCACGCTGTGAATGTAAAGCTGAAAAAAGGGTTAAAAGTAGCAAGGGACGAAATTGGTTATGAGGGATGTTGGGAAGGTATAGTGCAAGATAAAATTACCCGAGTCTTGAAAGGTGAATGAGAATGTTAACCAAAACCATAAAAACGACAAAGCAAATTCCGATAAACGTAATACAATTTGAGTGGCTTGAGCCAGTAAGTAAAAACTTCCGCAACCTACCTTGCACGGCGTGTCGTAAACCTATTGGCGACCAAAGATTCGGATTGGCTTGGGCCACAGACGAAAAAGGTAAATACTCAATGAGACTGTGTAATAACTGTGGAGAAAAAGCAGAGCAAGACCTG
>LAZR01000344.1_pt1 | contig 42159 bp, 63 predicted proteins | sample 329461 | NCBI WGS metagenome assembly LAZR01 (sample SAMN03002196, study PRJNA259156) | marine sediment metagenome | biome: sea floor; feature: Hydrothermal impacted sediments; material: marine sediment; isolation source: Loki non-amplified sample from Loki's castle hydrothermal vent sediment ...
GAATGCGCTGGCCTGGATACCTCAAAATGGCTCCCCAGATGAAGTCGGTACGAGAGCTGAGGACGAAATGTGGCGGATACACACGGAAGCTGAGCGAAAGAGGGTGGTCGCATGAAAAGAAAAACCTGGATCAAGCTCAAGCGTGGCTTGCTCGAGCCGGAGCACAGGATTCGGCTCGGGATCCGGATCTGGCTCTTCATGTTCATGCTCGATTCTGCTGATTGGCCAACGGGAATCATTCCCGAGTGGACCGACAGGAACGCGGCTGATGAACTGGCTATGGAGCTTGTGACCATTCGCAAGCAACGCCGTCAGCTCGAAGAAGATGGCTACATTTCCTGCCAGAAAAGTCGGCACTCACAGAGCATTGTGATCCACAAATGGATTGATCCTCGCAAATATGACGGAAAAGTCATCAATAAGAGTGGTCAAAAAGGATCAGTCTCACCCCCAAAAGAGACCGCCGAGCAGAATCCGACCCCAGATATGGGGGTAGTCAAAAGTGATCACTCTGGTAAGAGTGCACCCCAGAGTGCACCCGAGAGTGATCAAAAAGGATCACCCCTTTTAAAGGAACTTAACCACAGGTCACATTCCACAAAGACCAAGAAGAGCGGCTTTCCAAAAAACGACAAAACCCCTCTCGCTCAGGTGAAGGCCTCTCTGCTTCGGGATCTCAACGGCGCATCCATGTACGCAAAGCCGTCCCCAGAATTTGAGCGGTTCTATGGCCAGCTGGAGATGGTCTCGATCGAGGGGTCGGTGGTTGTGCTTTCGCACCCCGAGCGGGAGTTGCTGTTGGAGGATGAGCGCGTATTGAAGCCGTTGCAGAGGGCTTTCATTGGGGTACTCGGGTCCGAGGCCGATATTCAAATCGAGGAAATGGCGGAATGACTGAGCACACTGAAAGGTCGCTCACCCAGGCGATCATGGTGCGATGGCCCATGACGATCCGACAGCCTCGCTATGTGACGGCCGTTCAAGTGCACAACGGAGCCGGATTCTCCTATCGGCGCACCATAGATGCAGTCGTATTTGACACGTGGCCCAGTGGAGGGTTGAAGTTGCACGGGCTGGAGATCAAGGTGTCGAAGCAGGATTTGCGCCGAGAGCTGCAGAACACTCAGAAGTCCGTGGATTGGGCGGATCATCTAGACCAGTACTCAATTGTCGCGCCGAGAGGCCTAGTAGACCTAGACCTGTTGCCCCCAAAGTGGGGGCTATTCATACCGGATGGTGAGGGATTGCGAGCTCGCCGAAAACCGTTGATGCTACATGCCGAGAGACGCGTGGATATGAATCGGTCAATCGCAGCCGCGTTCGTACGCGCGCTGGTAGACCGATCGCTGTCTCACGAGGCAAAAGTAGCTGAGTTCCAACGCGGTCACGAAATCGGCAAGGACGAAGGTGAGCGAAACGCCAAAGCGTCCCAACGTCGCGTCAAAGAGCTTGAGCAAGCAATCGTGGATTTCGAGCAAGCGAGCGGCGTGGGTATCTCAACATGGCAAAGCGACAAGATTGGTGAGGCAGTCAAACTGGTGATGAATGGCGGGATAAAGCGGCGCATCTCGTATGCTCCAAACGTCCGAACACTCGGCGAGCAATTGCTCGAACTGGCCGATGAACTGGATTCCCTACAAGAGGCTTTTGCATGATTGAGGGAGTGCCCGTCCGCCAGGATGTCACGAGCTGCGACGGATGTGGAGCGAAGATCATATTCGTCAAGACCGCCGCTGCCGCCAAGGAAGGCAGGACACAATGGATGCCGCTAGATGCCAAACCAGAGCGGCGGATCTGGATCAACAAGCAGCAGCTCGGCGTATCGATCACTGTCTGGGTGCCGCACCATCTAACCTGTCCGAAGGCCGATGACTTCAGAAAGAAGAAATGACCGAGATCGCGCTTACCGAGGCGTACGATCGCCTGGTGGCCATTGCGCGAGCGAACGCCAAGAACAGTGCGCTGTTGGTGCTCTATGCAGAGGTTTTGAGGAAGCACGTTGCGGAGCTCGAGACCGAGGTTGAGGAATTACGGCGGAGGCTAACTCTGAATGAATCAAATACCGATTGATCACGTGGCGCCGGATCCGGACCAGCCGCGGCAAACCTTCAGCAACGAATCGCTGGAGGAGCTCGCAGCATCGATCCGCGAACATGGCGTAATCCAGCCAATCGTCGTTGAGCCCAATGGTTCCGGCACGTACGTCATTCAAGCCGGCGAGAGACGCTGGCGCGCCGCTCAGATCGCCGGCCTAACGGAGATCCCGGCTTTCGTCGGGAGCTCGACGCCAGACACCGAGGATCGCTTTGTTCGGGCGCTTGTCGAGAATCTGCAGCGGGAAGATTTGAACCCGATTGATGAGGGCTATGCTTACGCGCGGCTGCAGGAAGCCGGGTTGAGCAATATCAAGATCGTCAGGTTGTGTGGTGTTTCCCCTCCCCGAGTTGCCGCGCGCCTGATCCTGCTCAAGCTGGATCCGAAGATACAGCAGCTGGTCGCCGCCGGCGAGCTGTCCAAATCTCCTGATGTGGCCAAAGCACTGCTGAGTATTCCCGATCAGGATGCTCGCGTGGAGTACGCGAAGCGGTCCGCTAAACGTGGATTAACTATCAAGGGGATCGTTGCCGGCTGCCGGCGGATCATCACCTTGCTGGAGGCGGATGCGCTTGAGAGGGGGAAGACCCCATCGCTCAATATAGCAACCCGGCGCCGGGCTTCCGAGTGGAATCTCGTCAAGCAGATCGAGCTGGACCTGGAAGGCCGCATGCCTCCCTGGCAGACTGTAGAGCTGGCGGCAGAAAAGACCTGTCAGGGCTGCTCGCTGCTGGATATGGCCTCGATCGTCGTTTGTGGCAACTGTCCGGGGGTTGAGCTCGTGGCCCACATGATCGAACTGGAGGCCAACCGTGTCCGAAAACGACATGCTCGAGCAGCTGATTGACGCTGGCCTGGCCGAGGCCGAGATCGTTAGTGGCCATAGCCCTGACCAGGTAAGCGAGGATTATGGCCGCGCGGTGGTCACGTCCAACAGTCGCCCACCGTCGCAGAGACCGCCTCCCTGGGCGCCCTGGGAAGATGAGTTCGTGCAGGCCAATTTAGGTCTCATGTCTCTGGACGCGATCGGACGCCGGCTGGGTCGTAGCGGCAACGCGATCAAGATCCATTACACGCGCGAAGGATGGCCGCCTCCATTCCGACGACCAGGCTGGCTGACAGGGAATCGTGTGGCCACCCTGATGTGTGTGGACGTTCACGCGGTTTCCCGTTGGGTGAAAGAGGGCTGGATCCCGCATCGCCGTACCCCGAACATGCGCCGGGACATTCTGATCGATCGCCGTGAGCTCTACCGCTGGGCGATCAATCCCAGGAACTGGTTGTACTTTCAACCCGAGCGAGTCCGGGATCCTCGGCTGCGCCGGCTGCTCGAACTGAAGAAGGAGCGTTGGGGCGACGAATGGTGGACGACCCGCCAGGTGGCCGAATACCACGACGTCGATCATACCGACGTCAATCGCCTGATCCATCTCGGCAAGATCCAGGCGGTGAAGTGGGGTAATCAGTATGTGGTGCGCTCAGAGGCGATGAAGGCGGGTCTGTGGTTCATCAAGGGCAAGGGTACTGGGTCGGGGCAGGATTGGAGCGAGGAGGGAGACGCTTTTCTGCTGCTGGCACGTGCCGTTGGCCTGCAGTATGAACCGATCGCAGCGATGATGGGCGGTCGCGATTCGGTGAAGCGATTGCAGTATCGGATGAAATGCCTTGAATCCGCTGGAGAGATCCCGTGGCTGATCGGGAAGTTCGGGCTGGAGATAGAGTACGACCCGCAGGCCGGCACACTGCATGCTGATTGGCGGGCATATCCGGAGCAGTTCCCGCAACTGTTTCGGACCATGTCGAGAATGGAGGGAGCAGGTTGAGCATCGGACAGAATCCTCCCGCCCTAGTCGATCTCCTGACCCGCGAACAGCAGCAGGTGCTCGCCGACAGGTTGGCTGTCGTGCTCGAGGAAGGTTATGGAGAAGTGACCATCACGGTCCATCGAGGGCATGTGAAGTTCGTGCGCATTCTGAGCTCGTATGATTTGACACCCAACGGAGAAAATGATAAATTGCCGCGGAAGACCAACAACTAGATAGCTTTCTGCGCTCGACAGCGTGACCTACACCGGGGCTCAGCCAATGTGCTGACCTCGGTGTTTTTTGTTGCCTGCTCGGATCCGCCGAAGCGGGCTGAAGAAGGAGATCGAAATGAATAAGAGAGTGAAAGCAAGTAAGACCATTTGGTTTAACGGAATTGCACTTGTATTGGCGATTGCCCTCCCGGTTCTAGCGGCACAAGGCTACACGGGTGAAATCGCAGACGAAGCGCAGCCCATCGTGGTGGGAGCGATCGCGGGGATCAATCTGGTCCTGCGCTACTTTTTCACGAATACATCGCTAAGAAGCTAGTTCTACGCAGCACAACTGAATGTCCAAAAAGAAGCTGACCGCCAAGCAGCAGCTTTTTGTCGCGTTCTTTCTTGATACGTTGAACGCGACCTTGGCGGCTGAGTTAGCGGGTTACAAGGGCAACCGAGCGACGCTCGCGGCTGTCGGATACGAGAACCTTAGAAAACCTCACATCGCGGAGGCAATTAGAGAAGGCATGGCTGATCTTGCCATACCGGAAGAGGAGCTTACCGCGCGGCTTTCTGCGGAGGCAAGAGGTCAGCTGGCTACCAGGATCACGAAGGGCCCTAAAGGCACCACCGAAACCTTTGATGCAATGGGGGCTCAAGAGAACTTGGCCAGGATCTTTGGCACGTTGAAAGAAAAGATCGAACACAGCGGAGAGGTAAACCTACGCGTAATCCGTGACGACCAAGACACTTGATCTCGATGTCCATCTGCGCAAGCTCCATGATCGACAGCTCGGGATCCGCCGGAGCAAGGCCAAGCGAAAGGTCGTTCGTGCTGGACGCCGTGCAGGGAAGACGGTGCTTGCCGCAGATGAATCCGTTGAGAGGTTTCTGAATGGGCGCCGCATTTTGTATGGGACGCCCACCCAAGAGCAGGTCGATACCTTCTGGTTCGAAGTTACTCAGGCACTTAGAGAGCCGATCAACGCCGGAATTTTCTATAAGAACGAGACGCGCCACATCATCGAGCTGCCCGGTACTAAGCAACGGATTCGAGCCAAGACCGCCTGGAACGCGGACACTCTGCGCGGTGACTTTGCGGACTATTTGATTTTGGATGAATACCAGATGATGTCCGAAGACGCCTGGGGCCTGGTTGGGGCGCCTATGCTGCTGGATAACGATGGCGATGCGATGTTCATTTACACGCAGAAGCGTGGCAAGCATCACTCCAAGGACCTGTTCAAGAGGGCTACGGCTGATGATTCAGGCCGCTGGGAGGTCTTTAGCTTTTCCAGTCATGAGAATCCGTTCCTTCATGCTGAAGCCTTAAAAGAAATCACCCAGGATATGACTCAGCTCGGCTACCGGATGGAGATCCTAGCCGAGGAAGTCGAAGATGATCCGCGAGCTCTATGGAGCCGGGAAATCATTGATGAGGTAACTGACTTCCCGATACTGGCCAGAATTACCGTAGGCGTGGATCCACATGCGACGACGGGCCAGACTGGCATCGTCACGGTGGGCGGCGCTCGAATTGGGGATGATGTCCATCTTTATGTTTTGGATGATTCCACGCCGCCTCCTGGTGTGAAGCCCGCCAAGTGGGGTACGGAAGCTGTCGCTGCTTATAACAAGAACGAAGCCGATCGCATCGTCGGCGAAATCAATCACGGTGGCGACATGGTCGAGAACGTGATCCTGAACGTTGAAGGCGGAAAGCTTGTCCGCTTCGAGGCGGTGCGCGCCAGCCGGGGAAAGCATGTCAGGGCTGAGCCTGTGGCAGCGGCTTACGAACAGGGTCGCGCCCATCATGTCGGGGAATTCGCCGAGCTTGAAGACGAGCTCTGCAATTGGATCCCGGAAGAATCGAAATGGTCACCGAACAGAATGGACGCGCTGGTATGGGCAGCTACTGATTTGATGGAATATCTGAGCGGTGCGACCTGGGGCGACGTTGATGAATTGGGAGAGATCGAGGACTTCGAGAGTCCGTGGGCATAGCGGAGGGATGATGGACGAAAACATACACATGACCAAACCAGGTGAGCCAAGTTTTTCGATTGTCGATCCCGACTGGCTCATCAAGATCAAGGAGACCGACGACAGCGAGTACCGACTACCGGATCCGCCCAAGCCCGCCGTGGCGATACGCGGGTCAGCGCCGGGCTGGTTTACTGAGCTCTACACGAAAGCCATGACTAAGCCGGGCCCAATTAAGCCGGAAATCGTAGGCTTCGCAATCGGAGCGCTTGTATCGAGCATCATCTGGTTCGCTATTTTGCTGTGGCTGCTGAAACTTTAAGCGGGAGAGTGAGATGAACGAACACGAAATTGCCGAGCTTGCGGTTGGAGATGAGAACAGGTGTGTATATACCGTACACGCAAATGGGGATTGGGGAGATTATCGTTGCGAGATAGTAGTTGAGCATTCCGGTCCACACGCCATCGGGTTGCGTCATCACGCGGTACCGCTCGTGAATACCCTCGAAACCAAGCTGGAGCACTTTGAACGGTTTAAGTTGTTTCTGAAAACGCTGGGAGGCATCGACGTGGATTTCGCTTGGGGTGAAACTGCCGCCCAAGACGATCTAACCTCCCTCCCTACTCAGCAAAAGCATCATTCTTGTGGTCTTGATGGATGCTTGTTCCTGCCGAAAGGAGAGCGATGATGGCTAAGACGAAGGTGGCAGAGCTGCGGAGCAACAACAACCGGAAGATTACAAGCAACCGCAAAAAGTGGCAGGAGATCGGCACGCCAGGCCTGGAGATCTGGTCCGGCTTCGTCAATGAGGCCTATCACACCGATCTCTACTGGCCATCGGTTTATCCGCTATTCAATCGCATCCGGAGGTCGGATCCTGAGATCTCAATCGCACGCCAGATGTTCGTGGCATTCGCTCGGCAGCTCTCATTCAATTGGGTGCCGGCGGCGGAAGATCCCACCGACGACGACCTGCTCGCAGCGGACTTCGGCAACGAAGCCATGCTCGACTTGGACGGCGGTCCGGGAAGCCTGCTCGAGACGATCGTGTCCTACGTCCCGTTCATGGGATGGGGCTGGTGGGAAGTCGTACCCGGATTGAGACGGGAGGGATGGCGCGCTCCCGGAACCGACGACCCATGGCGCTCCAAGTACGACGACGGCCTGTTCGGGATCCGTAGGCTGGCCTGGCGCGACCATTCCAGTTTTTCGCGCTGGGAGATCGACGAGGCTACCGGGCGGCTCTTCGGCATGGTGCAGCGCGACGAGCCCAGCCCGGAGGTCACGATCCCCATCGACCAGTCGGTCCACCTGAAGTTCGGCGATACGGTCAACCCAGAGGGACTCTCACCGCTCGAGGCGGTATGGCGGTTGGAGCGGATCAAGTTCGGGTTGGAGGTCGTGCAGGGGATCGGGTTCGAGCATGCTGCCGGGCACGCGAAATTCCAGGCTGAGAAGGAACTAACAGCCGAAGATAAGATTCAGATCAAAAAGGCCGCTCGAGCACTGATGACCGCCCAAGAGGGCAATTACATCATGCTCCCCGGTCACGTCGAGGCTGAGGTAATGGACGTCGACTTCGCGGCCGCGCGCGCGATCCTGGAGGCCATCAAATACTATGGCGTGCTCAAGATGCAGATGTTCTCCATGCAGTGGGCGGCGCTCTCGGCCACGACCGGGACCGGATCCTTCGCGGCCAAGAAGGAAGACACGGAGATGTTCGTCCTCTACTTCAACTCCATGATGGAGGGCTTCGCCGCGCAGACGGGCGAGCAGCTGGTACCGCACCTGTTCGGGATGAATGCTGAGCGGTTCCCGCAGATGACCGCCCCGCCGAAGCTTACGATCTCCAAGCTCGACAAGTCGATCGGCCTGGAGGAGCTGAGTGGCTGGATCAAGGCGATGAAAGACACTGGCTTCGACCTGGACGACCGGGACGCGCTATGGATTCGGGAGAAGTCGGGCATGCCGGAAGAGCTGCCGGAGCCGGATGAGATCGAGGAACCTCCCGACGTCGGGGATGAAGATGAGCCTGAGCTCTTCCCAGAGCCGGAGGAGATTGAGGCTGCGATGGGCCGCTTCCAACGGTGGGCCAGGAAGCGCGCTCCAAGGGTCGCTCAGCTGCTCGATCGGAGGGTGCGATGACACTTGAGCAGGAGCTCTATCGGATCGAGCGCGAGCTCCAGATTATTCGGTTGAAACTCCGAGCAACATGGAAGCCATTGCCGCGCTGGTTCCGCTGGATCTCGGCTAAGATCTGGCCGGTTATTTTCAGCGATTTATGACAACCGTTGCCGACCAGCTCGTCTATGAGCTCACGCTCGCCAGCTATCAGGGCAGCATCCGGGCCGCGGTGCGTGGGCTCTGGAACGGGTCGCTCACTGAGGGCGGGTTCGTCGACACGATGACCAGCGCCACCGAGCGCGGGCTCGAGCAGGCCTGGAGGGAGGGCGCCGCCGAGTGCGGCATCGGGCCCGAGGATCGATCCAAGGAAGAGAAGGACGCGCTGCGATCGCTGCAGAACCGGAACCTTGGATCGATCCGATCCTTCGGGACCGCCATCTCTGCCCGCGGCAAGGCCGAAGGCGAGAAGCTTGGGCCGCACCTCACCCGGGCCAGCATGTGGGTCAATCGCTACAACGAGGCCAAGAATCAGGCGCGGGCGATGGCCTGCGCCGACCAGAAGTACGCGTGGCGCCTCGGCAACACCGACCACTGCTCCACCTGTCTCAAGATGGCCGACAAAGTCAAGCGCGCCAGTCAATGGGCCAAAGCCGATGTTCGACCGCAGCATTCGAGTCTCGAGTGCAAGGGCTATAGATGCCAGTGTGAATTTGAGCAGACCGAAACGCCGCTCTCCAGGGGTCGGATCCCGAGTATGCCATGATCCAACATCCCGAATTTTGTAAGTACACACACGAGCGAATCATTGGATGGCCTTGCTATTGCCGGCGGCATCGATTCGAGCGCTGGAATTCTCGATGGGGTCGGCGTAACTGGTTTATCTGGCTCAAGTACAAACTCTTTCCGAACGCGCCATTCCCATGAAATTTGATCCTTGGCATTTCGAGCTCTTGCGAATCGGATTTCATTGGCGCTATGGATTTCTCGGAGAGACCATCCTCTGGTTTGATGGTCGAACAAGACGAGTTGCTAGGTTCTATTGGCGATGACTAAGACCGACGACATCTCCTACCGCGCCAGGTCCGTCGCCCGCTTCATAGATCGCCTTAAGCCTGGTGATTACGTCATTCATTTGACGCTACCGCCACGGCACTATGCGGAGCCTTTCGAGATCAAAGCTGAGACAGCTGACTTGACAGAGAAAAACGAGCATGCTATAAAGGCCAGCGAAAGTTAGTATCAAACCAATCTATCCGCCTCGTGGCGCGTGTACTTAGTCACTGGCCGGGAGCCCATAGGCTCGCGGCCTTTTTTTATGCCACTATGAAAAACGACTTCTTTCTTGTCACCGAGCTGGAGACGGAGACACTCACCGAGGGCAAGACCTTTGACGGTCTTGTCGCTGGCGACTTCGTTGATATGCACGGTCGGCGGATCCTCGTCGAGGAAGACGAGCTCGAGGATTACGTAGCCAATACCCAGTCTGCAATCGAAGCGACCGAGTCTGAGAGTGGCGAGATCGTCGGGCTGCCGATCGACGTCTACGACCACGACAAGGAGGACGCCGCGGGTTGGATCGTCGGCGCCAGTCTATCGGACGGGGTCATCCGTCTGGATCCCAAATGGACAGCACTCGGGAAAGATCTGATCGAGGAAGGGATCAGGCGGTTCTTCAGCGCCACATTCAACACTGACCAGCAGGTCATCCTCGGAGGCACGCTCACTAATTGGCCGGCCACCCGCGACGACGAGGGCCGGGTCATGCTCCGGCCGATCGAACTCTCGACGTCGATGTTCTCAGTCGAGCGCGAGCTGGCAGAGGAACCCGAGAGCACGGAAGACCGGCTCAGTCGCATGCAGGCTGACTTTCGCGATCAGTTTCCGTATTTCGACAACCGGCCTTATATGTGGATCGAAGATACCTTCGATGAGGAAAGCTTCGTCATCGTCGACGAAGACGCCCGGCATTACCGAGTCGAGTTCTCGGAGAATGACGACGGCAATTTTGATTTCATTGATCGGACCGAATGGGTGGAAGTCAAGCAGACCTGGATCGACGCGGCCAAGAAGGCCGCGCGTGACATCATCTTGGGCGGACTAAGCCGAAGGAAACACGATAAGCATGGAGGTAGGAATATGCCAAAAGACAAGCTGACACTGGACGACCTCAGCCCCGAGGAAAAGAACGAGCTGGCGCTCGGCGTGCTGGCGGAGCTCGGTGGCGAGAAGTACAACCCCGCTGACTTGGGTGCGCAAGTCGATCTAATGGTCGATCAGCGTGCCCGCAAGATCGTCGCCGAGGAAACCGCCAAGGCCGAGCGCGAGCGGGGCATTGCCGAATTCGCATCCCGCATCACCGGGGGCGACGAAAAGACCCCGGCCGGCCTGCCAGTCAACAAGGAGCAGCTCGAGGCATTCCTCGGTTCGTTGGATAACGACCAGCGCGAAGCGGCCACCGCCATTTTCGATGAGATCGTGACCAAGGGCGGGCTGGTTGAGTTCACCGAGGACGGTCACAGCCGCAAGGAACGGGGCGGATCCCCACTGCCGGAAGAGATGGCGGAGCAGCTGCGGACCTACCTGGCCGAGAGCAAGGATGCCTCGGTGGCCGAGTTCTTCGAGGTCAACGAGGACATGCTCGGGCCGATGACGGACTACAACCTGAGCGAGTTCAAGGAAAAGGAAGGTTCCGATGGCTGACCTGACAGCTGATGCACCGCTCCGATTGTGGAGCGATAAGCGCACGTTCACGGAGAGGTGGGGCGTCGACTCGAGCGTGGCCCGGACGATCTATAAGGGCCAGCCGATGATCATCGATCTGACGGTTGACACCCTTTTTCTGGCGCAGTTCGTGGACGCGGTAGTCGTGGCTGCCACTGACATCTTTATCGGCGTAGCGGCTGAAGGGATGTCGGTAGCCTCCGGAGACACGGAGGGCGACGACGAATTAATAGTCTACGTAGACGGCACGATCCTCGGTTTCAAGTCGACAGTCTTCACCGACGCAGACGTCGGGGATACTGTCTACATGAGCGATTCGGCAGTCCTGAGCGCGACCGCGGCCGACAACCCGGAGCTAGGCTTACTTCATCGAGTGGTTGATGGGTACGCCTACGTGCAGCTCATCACGCCAAGTATCACAACCGCCGCCTAGAGCCAGGAGGGAGACACAATGATTTCAGGTAACGTACCGAAACACCTGGTCGTGGGCGCCCGCACGGGCTTCCTAAACGGATTGCGCCGCCGAGAGTACGAATGGCAGCGCATCGCAGCGACCTTCAACATGGGGGCGGTGAGTGAGCAGCTCGTCGACATCGGAGCCGCACCTATGCCCAAAGAGTCCAAGGGTGGCATGACCATCCAGGACTTCATCGAGCGGGAGATGACGCTAAAGCCGACCGATTGGGACATCACAGTCTGGATCTCGCATAACGCGGTGAAGGACGATCAGACCGGCGACCTGGACCGGAGAGTGAGAGCATCCGGTGAGAACTTCCAGAAGCACCTGAACGCCCGCGTGTTCACCGCACTCAACGCTGGCGACGGCACGACCTTCGGTTTGGCCTATGACGGACAGGACTTCTTCGACAGCGATCATGTTGACGCGGGAGCGGATTACAGCACCGCCCAGGACAACGAGGGTGCGCTCGTGCTCGATCTCAATAACTTCGAGACGAGCCTTGTCGCAGCGCAAAAGTTCCGCGACGACCAGGGCCAATTCACGAGCTTCAACTATGACCTGATCGTGGTTTCGCCTGAGCTCCAGCGCGAGGCGGCTAATATCGCCGAGAACCCCCAGGATTATGCGACGGCGAATCGGGCAGTCAACCCATTCGCTTCCGGGCTGGACTTCATCGTAGCTCCGGAGATGGATGCAACGGCCTACATTTTGATTGCGTCAAACGAATCCCATAAGCCGATGATCGTGGGCATGAAAGAACAGCCGAACCTTCAGCACGCCTGGTTCGATCCGGACCAGCCGGAGGGCGGATACTTCTTCTTCAAGTTCTATGCTCGCTACGAAGTGGTATACGGCGACTGGAGACTGGCTTACCAGGGAAACACTTAGGGTTGATTGGAGATCCGAGCTTACTCAACTAGAGCGTGGCGGATTTCGACCTGGCGCACGACAGGCGCATGGCCGATCACGTCCCCGCCACGCTCACCGATCGATCACCCGCTAAACGATCTGCTAGATGCGGACGTGATCTACATCAGACTGCACGGGTTGGGCGACCAGCCCTACCTATACGGCGATCCGGGTCTTCCAACGGCCCTCTCAGCCAGGCAGATCCGAGAGACCGGGCTGACTGGTCAGGTGATTTTCCTGGAGGGGTGTTTCGGAGCTCAGATCGCCGATGCGTTTCTGGAGGCGGGAGCTACAACAGTGGTCGGGAATAGCGGCATCACTTGGGGCCGGCGCTTTTTCTTAGGGCCAGCGCAGGTGGTCGGCAAGACCTGGCTGAAAGCTTTCGAGGCGGGCCTTTCCCCGAGGAAGGCACTCGATGCCGCCCTAGCCGAGGTCCGCAAGAAGTGGGGCTCGCGCTTCGAGGTCGGGTGGCGAATTCAGATAAGGAGTGAAGCATGACTAAGCGATTAAATCTGGCGATTATCCTCTCGATGATCCTTGTCTTCGCATTGGGTGGTTGTCAATTGCTCGATCCGCTGCAGGCGCAAGGCGTCACGAACCTCGACCAGTTGGTCTTGGGCGGGGTGGCGGCAGCCGATGCGGGCGTCACCACCGAGACTTTCGAGGTCGCCATCAGCTCTCCGGTCGACACGACAGGCACCAACATACACGACGCGGTGACCATCGACATCGCGGTGGGCAACTCGACCGGCGGGACCAATAGCATAGTGGGCCTGCAGGTAGACGCCATCACCGATGACGCGCAAGTGGTGACGACCGCCATACAGGTGGGTGACGAATGGAATTACGCGCTAGATGTTTCGGCTCCCATCGTCTCGACAGCTTCGACCTGGTATGACGACTTCCTCGGTGACACTGCACCTGCCGAACTATTTGAGATTTCCGGTTCTGACGCGCAAGCCGTACAGGCACTTGTGTCGGAGCAATATGGGGTCTATCAGCTTACCTCCTCGGATGCCGGAACTGGCTGTGCAGCCGATTGTGAGGCTTTCAACCTGGGACTCGAATGGCAGGCCGATCAGGGTTCACTAGTTTTTGAGACAAGGCTGCACCTTGACGGCGACATTCTGACGGCCGGGATCTGCGCTGGCTTCTCCGATGACGAATCCACAGTAGAGATGCCTTTCGGGATCTCCGGCACAACCATCACATCTACCGTCGTTGATGGGGTGATGTTCTGCTTCGATACGGATGCGACCACAGACGAATGGTACTTCTTGGGAGTGGACACCAATACCGATGCGACCGGCAATGCAATCACGGGAACGGCGCCGGCAGCGGACACCTATCAGGTGTTACGGATCGAAGTCGATTCGGCCGGAGCAGTGTGCCGCGGGTACATCGACGGAACGCTGGTGATCACTCTGACGGCCAACTGCGTGACTAATACCGTTGCGCTGGCACCCGGTATATGGGTTGACAGCGCGTCCAACGCCGCCAGTCATGTGTTCGACGTCGACTACCTATACGTAAGCGCCGACCGCGATTGATGGTGACTTAGCACGTAGGGGAAAGGTCAATCCAAGCTTGAATGCGGGGCGGAGCCCTAGACCCCGCCCCGCATTGATTTTTAGGAGGTTCACATGAAGGCAAGAGTCAAGTCCGACCACCGCTGGAATGACGTCCGATGCCAGGCCGTCGAATACATCAAGAGCGAATGGAGACCCGTTCCCGAGGGCGACGAGGCGGTCGTCAGGGTCAATCCAGGCCTCGAGATCAAGGCTGCTAAAAAGAAGGCCGCGAAGAGGAAGGCCGCGCCCAAGAAGAAGGTGGCGGCTAGCGCTTGAGCATCCTCGATAACAGCTACGGCTCGCCCGACGATGTGGCCGCGCTGGTCCCGCGCTACACAGCCAGCGGCGTCTTCGACGGAACCACTCGGCCCACGCTCGAGCAGCTCGAGCGTTACATCGACCGCATCTCCGGCATCACGAACGTCTATTTGGCCGAGAAGGGCTTTACGGTCCCGGTCACGCAGACCGACGCCAAGCTGGCGCTCGACGAGCTTGTCAACCAGGCCGTGGTCGAGCTGTGCCACGTTACGAACAGTGCCGGCCGGTTCTTCACCGACCGTCGGTTGAAAAGGCAGAGCCCGCTGCGGGTGATCCGCGAGGAGATCGCAGCCTGGATTGAGCTGCACGACACTGGGCTGGAAAACCTGGGTGTGACCCGAGGCACTAGCCTGGCCGGGCAGATCGCCTACCGCGATTCGGACGAGAGCGGGGACGCGACCGCTCCCATCTTCCAACGGGAGGCCTTCGGGAACGATTTCACAGACTGGGACACCTAGATGACCCAACTCACGTTCAAGGTCAAGGGGGCGAAGGTAGTGCGCTCCGGGCTGCAGGACCTGGCGGCCGACATCCCGAGGATAGGGCGACGGCAGATCCGGATTACGATGGACCGCATCGTGCGGGTGATGAAGGTCTATCCGCCCGAGCCACCGGGATCCACCTACGAGCGGACATTCAAGCTCAAGCGTGGATGGAAGGTAAAGCCGATCGGGGCCGACGGCTATCGAATTGAAAACCGAGCGAGCTTCCGGGGCAGGCGTTACTCAAAGTATGTCGTGGGGTTGGGGAGTGGTCTAGGCCAGGCTTGGATGCACGTCGGCCGCTGGAAGCTATTTAGGAACGTGGTCGATTCCGAGGGCGCCAGGCTGCCGCGAGACATCGCCAGGCACATCCGGATCGCAGCCCGGAAGAAGGGCCTTTGAGCTATTCGAGCGTTGAGGCGGCGGTCCTGACGCTGCTACAGGCGCTCACCGGGACGTTCGCCGCGACCACCGACGTGAGCCGGGGCGATTACCGAATACTCGACTCGGGGGCTGACGCGGTAGCAGTCCTGGTCCCCGGCGCCTTCGAGCAGGACGGAATCGCCGAGGGAGGCGCTCGGAAATCGGTCCGGGATTGGAACGTACTTATTGATCTCTTCAGGAAATATCTGGACGAAGGCACGACCTGGACCAACTTTGAGACTGATCGGGATGCGGTCATAGCCGAGCTCGAGAAGTATCCGACCTTGAACGGTGAGGCCGGAATCGTGAGAGGAATTATCTCGGCCGATGCCGATGCTGGCGAGGTATTTGACGAGGATGATAACGGCCCGTTTTTCGTATGGCAGCGGCTGAGGATCAAGATCACGGAACGGGCCGACCTGTCAGGAGGCGAGTTCACATGAGCAAGCTCAAGTACACCGGCGGCGGATACAAGGGCGCTCTGCCCGGAATCCCAGGCCGGGATCTCAGCGCGGAGGAAGTCGAGAAATACGGCGGTGAGCAGGCCCTGCTCGAGAGCGGGCTCTATGAGAAGGCCAGCGGATCCGCAAAGTCGAAAACTAAAAATAAGGAGAGTGGGTAATGGCAGGAGTAAGAGCGCTCAGGAAGATCCAGCTCGGCCAGGAGTCAGTCGCGGGAACCGCTGTGGCCGCTACCGCCATCTGGCGGGGCATCGGCACGATCGACGATGCGCGGGAGCAGGTGTTCCCCGAGGAGCACGTTGGCTATGTGGCGCCGCTCGACCGCAGCTACGTTCCGAAGCTCGAAGGGGCGCTGCCGATGGATCCAACCCCGGCGACCTTCGAGCAGCTACCCTACATTCTCACCGCCGGCGTCAAGGACGTCACCACCGGCGCGGCGGATGGCGCGGGCACCGACAAGATCTACGCCTACACCTTCGCCACCACCGCCAAGCAAACACCGCAGACCTTCACGCTCGAAGGCGGCGACGATCTAGGGGCAGAGGAATTAAATTTCTGCTTCGTGACTGATTTCCAGCTGGCGGGGGTCTCATTCGAGGCCTGGATGATGTCTGCGAATTGGATGGGCCGCGAGGTCACGCCGAGCACCTTCACCGGCGCCCTGGCTCTGGTGGTGGTCGAGGAGATCCTATTCTCCAAGACCAAGCTCTACATCGACGCCATCGGCGGCTCGCTCGGAGGAACGCAGATCACCGGTACGCTGCTGGCCGCCACGCTCAACGTTGACACCGGGCAACGACCGATCCCGGTCGGCGACGGCAACCTGTTCTACTCGGCGTTCGACCAGAAGCTGTCACCGGAGATCACCCTCGAGATCACGCTCGAGCACGACGCCAATGCGATCGCCGAGCTCGTGAATTTCCGGGCCGAGACGCCGCAGCTGCTACGACTTGAGTGCGAGGGATCTGCCGCAGCTACTCCCGGTACAACCTATTCGAACCTGACCCTGCTGATTGACCTGGCCGGGAAATGGGAGAGCTTCGAAAAGATTGGCGAGCAGGACGGCAACGACATCCGCGTCGGGACCTTCCGGGCCGGATACGATCTGACGGCCGCCAGCTTCGCCGAGATCACGGTCGTGAACGAACTGACGACGCTGCCATGACAGAGCCACAGAAGATGACGGAGACCAGGCCCCAGCTGCCGAGCTTCGCGATGCTCGACATTACGCTGGATGTCACGACCGAGCGGGTCGACTCATTGGAGATCGACATGCTGATCCTGGCCCAGGAGGGCGATATGCGGGGCATGCGCGACACGATCGCTCATTTCGTAGTGGACAAGAAGGGCGTGTATGTCGAGCCCGAGATCGCCCAGAGGATGGTTGGCAAGATGACCATCGGCCAGCTCAAGGTCGAGAGCGCCAACCTGGTTGGCTATCTGCGCGACGACGCTGCCCCAAAAGAGACCGAGAAGGACTCAGGCTCGCTCTCTCCCACGGACTGAAAACGGCGCCGTGGTGGGCCAGCATTCTCGACGTCGCCCAGGATTGGGGCAGACCTCCTTATCTGCTCCTGAAAGATCCGGGGGCCTTGAGGTGGATCCTGCGCTGGCAAGAGAAGCAGCGCATCTCCAACCAGGTAGCCAGGACAAGAACCGAACAGGCAAAGCGTAAATGGCAATCGGGTCGCCGGACGTAAACATCACCATCAAAGCCACCGACAAAGCGTCGGGGGTCCTCAAGCGTATCGGTGGCGGCTTCGCCAAGCTCGGGCTGGCGGTGGCGGCTGCTGGAGCGGCAGCGGCAGCCGGTTTCGCGGCCATAGGCTTCGCTTCGGTCAAGGCCGCCATATCGCTCGAGAGCGCCTTTGCCGGAGTCGCCAAGACCACGGATGGCCTGGTCGACGACATGGGTCGGCTCACCCAAGTCGGTTCCGAGATCAGGACGGGCTTCCGCGACCTGGCCAAGGAAGTGCCCATCGCGGTCGAGGAGCTGCTCAAGATCGGCGAGCTCGCCGGCCAGCTCGGCATCCCGAAGAACGCGCTGATCGACTTCACAGAGACCGTCGCCGCGCTGGGCGAGACTACAAACTTAACCACCGAAGCAGCGGCTACCTCGCTCGCACGTCTGGGCAACATCTACCAGGTCAAGAGCGAGAATATGGCAGAAAGCACCTCGCAGGTAGGCTCTGCGCTCGTAGCCCTCGGTAATCAATTTGCCACCAATGAAGCGGACATTATCAGCTTCGCGGAACGCATCGCTGGCGCAGGGAAAATCGCAGGGCTCACCCAGAGCGACATCCTGGCGATTGGCGCAGCATTTAGCTCTGTGGGTATCCAGGCCGAATCCGGCGGCACCGCGGTTCAGACGGTGCTACAGGAAATGCAGAAGGCGGTTATCGAAGGTAGCGATACTCTCGATCTTTTCGCCGAGGCCACTGGCAAGAGCGCCGAAGAATTCGCCGATGCTTTCCGCACCGACGCGGCCGGCGCCTTTTCCGAGTTCGTACTTGAACTCGGCAACCAGGGCGAGCAAGCCTTTATCACGCTTGAGGAGCTCGGGCTCGCAGATCGGCGCCTCTCGCGCGCATTCCTCTCTCTCGGCGGCGCCGGAGACTTGCTCAACCGCACGATGGAGGTCTCGAACGAAGCCTTCGACGAGAACATCGCGCTCATGGACGAGGCCCGGATTCGCTACCTCACCACGGAATCGCAGCTCAGGATCCTTAAAAATGTCTTCCGTGACATCGGGATGACGATCGGTAACGCATTCCTGCCGTTTCTCAATATGGCGATCCAGGCCGCCAGGCCCTTCATCGATAAATTCGTCATCGGCATAGAGCGCGCCATCGATGATTTCCTGACTCCTGCGCTCGAGGGCCTGGTCGAATTCTTCAGCACCAAACTTCCGGCGGCGCTCGAAGGGCTGGCCGCCTTTTTCGAGCCAGTCAAGATCGGCCTCGGCGAGCTCGTGGACACTTTTCTGGACAGCGCGCCTGAGATCAAGGACGCATGGGAGGACCTCAAAGATTTCTTCAAGACTACGATCGCTCCGGGCCTGCAGGACTCTTTCGACAACATCGGCGAGGGCCTGATCGGGCTCGCCGAGCTGTGGGAGGAGAACGACAGCCTCATCATCAAGTCCGCAGAGAAGGCCTTTGAATTCCTGCTGGTCGTGATCACCATCATCCTCAACGCGATTACCGGAGCCTTCAAGGGCGCCATCCTACTGATACAAGGCGATTGGGATGGCTTCTGGCAGCACACTAAAGACAGCGCCGAGACCGCGCTGAACCTGATGCTCGGGATCGTCGACACGAACCTGGAAGAGTTCAAGGCTACCTGGAAACGGGTCTTCGAAGGGATCGTGGCCCTGGTGGCGACCCAGATCGCTCTCATCCTGCGCGAGATCGACCGCCTAGCGGCCAAGTTCCGGAGCATCGTGCTTCCGTCGTGGATGAGGCCGGGATCCCCGACACCGCTCGAGGTCGGGCTGCGCGGGATCGCCGGCGCCATGAACGAACTCGCTTCTATTCAGGCGCCGCAGTTAGCGGGTGCCCTATCAGGCGGCGGCGCTGTCGGTTTAGGCGGAAGCTCCGTGAGCTCGAGCTTCGTCATCCAGCAGCTGACCGTGCACGCCGGTCAGGGCCAGGACGGCACCCAAATCGCTCAGCAAATCATGGACGAGATCGGACGCCGAGTGCGCGTGGCCACGGCCAGTGGACAGGGATTCGTGGGGACGTAAATGGCAGGCGAAAAGATAAAAGCCGTGCTTGAATACCAGGGACGAGAGCTGGATCTCAATGATCTCACTGCGGGTCTATATACCTTAGCGGAGGGCTTTATACCACCGCCGGTCTCGCTGGTTCCGACACTCAGCCGGGGGACTGCAGCTAACATTCGCGGAGGCGCAGAGCTCGCGAGTATGAAAGCCGATAATCGTCCCTGGGATTTCGCGGTCAATGTACGGGGCGCGAGCGAGGCGGAGATTACCGGCGGCATCCGCCGACTCAACCAGTTCTTGCGGCAGGCCACTGGCGAACGACCTGTCAATTTGCTCTATCGCAGCAATCGAGACGTGGGCTTCGAGCCGCTGTGGGGATCCTACGGTGCCGACCTGCAGTACGAGATCGTCTTCGGCAAAGCGATGGCCACGCTTGCCTACCCAACCGGCGTCACACCGAATCTTATTATTCCAGAATGCCGAATCTCGCTTGAGGTGAAGCCCTACGCTTTGAGCCAGCGGCAGCGAATGGCATTCGCTCAAGGTGGGATCCTAGAGGACTTGATCGGGGCAATCGACGGTTTCAGCCGCGGGACATTCATTCCCGAAGCGACGACCAACAAGATGACTAACCCGATCTTCGGCAACGCGACGTTCGACAACGCTTGGACCGCCGGAGCGAACATCGTCAAAGCGGAAAACACGGACCGGAAGTTCATCACTCATGGCAAGTCTAGCGCGAAGCTCTCCGCGGTAGCCGCAACAACAAACACCTTCACTCAGTCGATCGCTGTCGGGGACACGGTCCAGTATTTCTTTTCCGCCTACGTCAAGCTACCAGGCGGAGGGGTCCCGACCAGTTCCGATCTGCAACTCCATTATGGCAGCGACCAGACGACTACCTTCCGGTCGGTGGGGGATGGCTGGTACCGAATGACGGTGGAGGTAACGGGCGTGGTAGCAGCGACGAACACCGGCGTAGTCGTGAAGAGCGGGCGGACCGTTTATGTGGACGGCTTCCAGATTGAGAAGAAAGTGTCCACCGAGATAGAACAATTCACATCGGTCGCTCATGGAGATCTCCTGGACTGCGCCTGGACCGGGACGTCACACGCTTCGACAACGACCCGAATACGCACCCAGCTTTCGGTCAATAAAGATGATGCTTTCGACGTTTCTGAGGGGACCGTGCAAGTGGTCGTGAAGTGGGAGACCGACAACACGCGGGCCTCCTCCGCTTTCTTCTTCTTCCTGAGCGGGTCGATCCAAGCCTCGTTTTCGTCGGGCAGCGACCGGATTCAATTCTCAGACGGCACCGACACGGTGCTCGACGATGGCAACACCTTCTCACCAGGCGACATCTGGATTCTGCATTTCGTCTTCGGACCGAACGGGAAGAAGATTTATCTGGATGGGGTGGAGCTCGCGACGACCGCTACTTACACGCCGAATGCAGGAACCGGAGACCTGTTCATAGGATGCACGGGCTTGGTTGGACAAAACTTCTGGGGATCCCTCATGGATTTCGCTACTTACGCCCAGGCTATGAGTGCCGCCGAGGTGCTGGCCGATTTCAATAACATCGACAAGCAAGTGGAGGACGACCGACGACTGGCGCCCATACCCTGGTTCTGGACGCGTAACGGTGATGGTCTTATCGAGAATTGCAACGACGGGACCAAGCTCAACTACGCGGTGGCGGGTGGAATCCCCGGATCCGCTCCGGCCCTTACGCGGCTTAAAGTTAAGCCCGACACGATCTTCACCGGGGCATCCGACATTTGGCTCAGCCTCTATCCACAAGATGAATTCATCGACCCAGACAACAACATTTGGGATGACGAACAGGGGACCGTGGAGGCCGGAGCTTGCGGGGGCCAGGTCAATACGATCAACATCTCGGGGTCAGCTTCGGTCACCATAGGAATCACGAACATAAAACGTTATGAGTTGGTCGCTGGAAAAGACATCTACCTTCTCATCCGCTTGCGAGACATCGGGACCAACCTGCTGGCACGTTTCGAGTACGAAATGTCGGGGAGCCAATACGAAACCGACTTCAAAGCGCTGGCGGCCACGACCACTCAGAAGCTTTTTGTCTTGGGCCCGCTACCTTTCCTGTCCTACAAGAGCATCGTGGCGGAATTCGGCGACGCCTTCATGGATGAAGTTATTGATGCCGATGTGACATTGAAGCGGACCACAGGAACAGCGGCCAACGACTGCTTAATCGACTTCGTTATGCTGGTGGCCAGACCATTCGTTCTCATCCAGAACGACCTGAACGTGAGCAATTATTATTTGTTGGAGGATGTCCAGTGCGTTGAACGGGTTGCCAGTGGCGATCAGTTCGTAGAGTTTGTTTCCACGCTGGGGGATGTCATCGAATTCGAGCCCGAGAAGACCAACATTCTGACATCCATGATGGGTCGGGATGGCGAGGATCACGAAGTCGACGACGACGACTTCGATTATTTGGATGTCGTGGTCACCCCGCGTTGGGAGCTTTTGTGAATGGCGCGCAACGACCTGCGGGTAGAGATATTTACGAGCGGAACGACAGCGGTGGTGGACGCGGCCGACGACTTCCGCCGCTTCCAGAACATGCAATTTTCTACTGGGTATCCGGGCGGACTCTACCTAGCCGCGAAGATGGCAGTATCCAGGGACATCGTAAAGGCCTGGCTTCTGAAAGGGGCACAGCGGCTGAGAATTTTGAACGGGCATCAGGTAGTTTTCGAGGGACAAATCGAAAGTTTGGAGCGGGCACTGCTGTCCGACACCCAGGAAATATTGATCTATGCAGTGGGTTATTGGGGATCCCTGCTGGCCAGCCGTCGCCTTCGCCGTCTGTATGCCGACGAGCGGACCAGCGCGGACGTCTGGCAAGAGCGCAGCGGCGTCGACGAAGTCGTCGAGACTATCAACATCGACCGGTTCGACTTCGAGAATGGGACAAACCAGATCAAGCTGCTTCCCCAAGCGGGAGTCAACTGGGGATCCGCGGACCGGATCCGTATCCGCTACAAGGCGCCGGCGGGAGAAACCATCCACCGGATGGAATTCGACTGCCAATTTTCGGAGGGCAGCCAGGTATGGACCACCAAATTGCAGGACGTCGATGACACCGAAGCCACGCTCTATTCGCGGACCGCGACTGGCACCGACGTCAACCAGTCGGTCGAGCCGGCGGTCGGCTCGACCATCATTGATATGTTTTTGACATCTACCAACGCGCAGACCAGCCCGGCCAACATGGACGTCTTCGTGGATTATCGGAACATCATCGTGTACGCGGCCAAGAACCACACCCCGAGCAGCGGAAAGGGAACTGTCGATTTGACGGAGATCACGAAGGACATCCGGGCCGAGTTCAGCGAACTCTCGGCTGATGAAGATCTCATTGCCAGCAATACACTGGCACTTAAACCATTCATTGCTCCGCGGTATCCGACCGTGGCCGACATCCTGAGTCGGGCCTCGGTGTATGGCGACGCGAGCCAGAACCGATGGGCGACCGGGATACGAGGATCTCACCTGGCGAGTGACGCTTTGCCCCTCCTATTCGCCGAGCAGTATCCGGCCTTGACCGGTTTCGATTACGCGGTGCGCGTTGACGAGCCTAACCTGGTGCCGCCGTTCAACATCACGGAAGGCTACATCGGGTCCGATGAAAACCGCGTCTGGAATTTCATAATCGTGGAATTCTCCGACGAGCGGGGATTCTCAGACTGGGTCACGCCCGATGACGATGCCAACCTGAAGGACCAGACCTCGATCGACGATTTCGGTCAGCGCGATTACCGGCTCACCATTGGGCACGCGACGCAGGCCGTGGCGGTAAACGCGGGACGCCGCTTTCTGACTGCGCACAAGGACGCAGCCTGGTCTCTAAGGGGGCCGATCGCAGTACAAGACTTCGTGCGCGGGGCAGGCGGCCAACAGATCCCGGCCTCTGAAATACAGGCTGGTCGCCGGTTGAAGATCGAGAATTTTCTGCAGGACCCGGCGACTGGCGCCGACGAGCTGATATTCCTGATCACGAAGACGGATTACGTGGACGACGAGCGGGTCTGCAACATGACGGTCGGCGTGCCGAACTCGCTCGACGTCTACCTCGCGCAGCGCGAGCTCGTGGATGAGAGGTTGCTAGGATGATCGCATCACGGGAAAAAGGCGCAATGGTGTGGCAGCTCCGTCAATGGATGGGCGGCGACGCAATTGCTCAGGCCGAACACGCGCTAGAACTCGGATTGCAAAACGTGTGCATCAAGATCAACGATGGTCGACAAGAGCGATGGGAGGGCAACCGCACTGATCAGAATGCAGACTTTCTGCCGGCGACCGTCAATGCACTTCAGGCAGCCGGGATCCGGGTCACCGGATGGGGATGGACCTATGGCGGTAGCGGATCCATCCGCTTCCGAACCTTCCGGCCGAACGCCGACATTGCCAGGCGGGAGGGGGAACTTTCAGGCGAGCTCTGCCTTAGATACGGAATGAAGGACTACTTTATTGACGCTGAGGTTCAGTATCACCGGGATGGCATGGAGCCAAGCGCCAATGCCTTCTGTGAAGGACTCAAAGGGATGGCGCCGAACGTGAATCAGCTGCTTTGCAGCTATCGCTTCCCGCGCACCGCGCAGCCCAAGTTCCCGGTTAGAACCTTCGCGCCGCATCAGAACGGATGGGCGCCGCAGGTTTATTTTCTGCAGGATAACCGCGTCGACGGCGGAGCGATCCAGCTCCAGCGATCGAAGGAAAATCACTATGACCTAATTCGGCAGCTGCCCTACGTTGGGGTCGCACCAACCTATCTTCACAAGTACAGGATCAATCTTCAAGCCCGAACATGGACTGCCAACAAGCTACAGCTCACAAACTTCTTCCAGCGAGCGGCGGCGATTGGTTGCGAGGGAATCAGTGTATGGCGACTTGAGGAAGCGAATGCAAGCCAACTCGAGGCGATAAAGGAATTCAATTGGCCAGGCTCGGTAGAGCCTCCTGATCCGCCGCCCGACGAGAAAGTAAATATCGAGGTTCGAGTGCCAGCGGGCAAGACAGATGTGCAGGTAGTGGAGGTCGAGTGAGCAACGGCGATCCAGTCACCCAGAAGCAGTTCGCGGACACCATGCGAACGGACAAGAAGGAAGTGCTCGATGCCATCGAGAAGGTCAACGGGCATACCCAGGATTTGCGAGTTGACGTTGGGAAGGTCCAGACCAGTCTCGATACCCACGAGAAGCGCATGGATAAGCAGGACGAGCGCATGGATGGACAGGATGACAGGATCGAAAATCAAAAGACATGGAACCGCGGCTTGGCCGCAATAGAAGCATTGCTGGCTATGTTGCTGGCCTGGGTAGGAATAGGGAAGGAATGAGCGAAGGTCTTGTTGAAGAACGGCGGAAGACCGGAAATCGACTATCAGGTTTTCAGTGTCCGAAGTGCCACGGCTGTTTTCTATTTTGGGAATTTACCTCAATGAGCTGGAAGGGATATAGCTGCCAGAATTGCGGCTACAACTTCGCAATCGATGAGATCGACTTTTTGACCGCGGGTCAACATCTGGGCAGTCTAGTCGAACTGCGAGCCAGGGATCAATTAGCAAGGAAGGGGTTTTAGATGGGCGCAAAAGGTAAGCCGATGAGCAAATTGACAATCGTTGAATTACGAGCCGAGAGCGATCGATTGGCGGGTGTGATTGCGGAAGTGCGAGTAATACGTCACAAGATCGCCGACAGAATTCGAGAGCTACAGGCTACGGAACGGGAGGAAGACGATGGCAGCTGACGTATGGGATTTTTACAACGAGTTCACAGAGCTAATCGGAGACGGGACGATCGACCTAGACGCGGATACGTTTAACTTGGGCTTGTATCTGAGCACGTCGAACGCGGCCACGCTGACTCTGTCCGGGCGCGCGGCTGTGACCAACCAGCACGCCTCGGCGAATGGCTACACTCAGCCAGGATCGGCGCTCGACTCTCCAACCTGGGTGCGCTCAGGCGGGACGACTACCTTCGACTCTGCCGATGAAGTGTTTACTGCCTCTGGGGGGTCGATCGTTTGTCGCTTTGCGGTGATCGATGATGATACGGTCGCTTCGCCAGTTGTGGATCCGCTGGTCTGCTTCTCGCTCTTGGATAACACTCCGGCGGACGTGACCGCGACCGATACCAACACGCTGACGATCGCTATGCACGGGTCGGGAATCTTCACACTAGCGACTTAGGGAGGTTGACATGGCAGTTCTACTAGGTGCAGATCGTAAAAATCTGTGGACGAAGTTCATGTCCGACAGCAGTGGCCGTTGGGAGGAAATACCTCTCAACAAAACAGATGCGCGGGGTGCGATTGATGAAATGGACTCCAGGTGCGATGTGTTTATTGATGGCTTTGATACCCCGCCATCCTCTGACATTGCTCAACTATCTATGTTGCAGCGTCTGGAATTAATCAGAGACAACATCGAACGTCGAATGGAGAAACTCTAATGGCATCGGGCGATGCAGTAGTACAGATTATCGACATCACGCCACCAGCGGCAAACGCTGCGACGATAGACCTTCGGGCCGGGGGTTCTACTCCGGCTGAGAACGTTCAAGTGTGGGACTTTGACGCAGCCGCGATTGAGTACATGGACTTCAAGTGCAAGCTGGAAGGCTATGGGGGAGGCGGGCTAACTTTTACGCTTCCCTGGTCTGCGAGTACCGCAACGTCTGGTACCACAAGATGGGGAATAGCGGTGAGACGCATTGCCGACGATGCGGAGGACATTGACGCCGCACATACCTATGTTTTCAACGACACAGACGACACCGCGCCATCAGCATCAGGAGAGATCAGTTATCCCACGGTCGCCTTTACGGATGGTGCAGACATGGACAGTTGGGCAGAGGGTGAAGTCGCGGTTGTCAGGGTTTACAGAAACGCCACTCACGCAAATGACGACATGGCTGGTGATGCTGAACTGTGGAGCCCGCCATTAGGACTTGAAACGTAATCAGGGGGCATTATGAAACGCATAGGCTCAGGCATTGCCGCTGTCTTATTGATTGGGGCATTCTTCGCTCTTTCAACAAGAGCACAGGGTCCGAGCTTGCCTCCCGGCGAATATGACTTAGAGGCGGGGCAGTATATGTTCAATCAGCACCCCGAATCATTGCTCAGTCTTTTGGTGATGACGCTAACGCCCGTTCCTTCTGAGACACCTACTACCACAGATACGCCGGTGCCTCCAACGAATACCCCCATACCTCCGAGTGCAACACTTATTTCTCCATCCGGGCATGATTCCGAGGTTTATCACGGACTATGGAACGGGCCGCTGGAACCCTTCGCAGGCGCGCCCTCCTGTCAATCTATGGGTGATACCAACTGTCACTGGAACCACACGCACAACGCTGACCCCTCCAGGTTGGACTCTATCTTTGGACCAGTTGGAGCTTTATATGGCGGGCAAACGATTAGCTACCAGTGGCAGACGGGCACAGCGCCCAATCTCGAGAATCAGGTCAAACACGAAGGCTATAAATGGATGGTCCGCCAAGATGGGGCGGACGGCGACTGCCTCTTCTATGCAGGCCAAAACAATAATGCCGTGCATTGCGTTACAGACTTCCGAATCCAACAGCATGTAGTTGGTGGGCAGGTAGGTGTGCTTGTTCGGTTCCATTCCTACTGGGTTGAGATGCGCGTTTGTACGCTAGACCAATCTGTCTGTGGGATTGTCAAGACGGGCGGCCATAGCGATTTCGGTCTTTTACAGGTTGAAAGATACAGTAACTACGTGCCTCTTCCGGGCGACCCCCCCGAGTTTGCGGACTGCACTCCGCAACAGTGTGCTTACCGGGGTCATAAATCGTCTCGTTTCTTCATCGATTTCAATCCATCACCTGCGCATAATGATCCACTTTGGTTTAACGGCAGAGGATTATTTGGCTTCAATCAAATATCATTCTTTGCTTTTATCACTGAGGATGACTGGGGCGGAATTGACCCTGATGATCCCGCCGGTCCTGAACACTTCCTCTGTCCAGATTGGCAGTGTAAGTTCAACCACTCGACACTTTTCGCATTTGAAGTTTATGCGACTGTTTCATCTGCCTTTGATCCTGATGGGGATGGCATCGCAGACTTCTCAGGGTTCACAGACCGAAAAGGAAACGTTGTTGCGGATTGTGCGCCCCTTGGCCCCGATTGCGTACCCCTAGAGATTGCGGGAGTCCCCGTGGGGAACGCGGCATATGGCCCGAGCGGAAGATTCCAGTTCAATATGGGCTTCATCCCATTCGAGGAATACGACGTTTCGCCTCCGGGCGAATGGTGGATTGAGTATCCGAACTGATGGCTAGAGTATCACCGGATGTAAATTTCGAGTATTTCCATCACGCTAACAATCAAATAACGGCCGCGCCTTTGACGATGAGCGCGTGGATGAAGGACACGCGCGATCAAACCTTTATCGCGTTGCACGGGATCATATCGATTTCCGATTTCGATAGCGTGAGCGGCGACGGATGGCGGTTCACCCTGGTCCAAAACGCATCGGACACCACTCACAATTTCCAGTTCATAGTCGAGAACGCTGGCACCGAAACGAAAGCCGACAGGGCGGAGACATCGAAAACTATAAATGGTGTGTGGGTGCATATATGTGGCGTAAGTCGCGCGGCTGATAACAGCGACCTTTCAGTATGGGTTGACGGAGCCGAAACCACAGCCACGCCATCGGCGAACACGCCAGCAACCGCCGTTGATCGCGTTACTGTTATGGCCTACTGGAGAAATAGTATTGTTCAATCAAGCTCATTCCAAGGACACGTAGCTGAACCCGCCTTCTGGGATAGAGCTTTGTCGGACGCAGAAGTAATCGCCTTATCAAATGGTTACAGTCCGACGTTTTTCAAGAGGGGACTAGAGCATTATGCGCCGTTCATTCGTGATCAGGACAGAGACTTAATTACTGGTGATGCTTTTACCGTAGCTGGGAGCCCGACAGTTGCCGATCATCCTCCGATCATTTACCCCGCGCCGAAATTCTACATCATGGCTCCGCCAGCCGCGGGCGGCGTCACGGTCACGGTCCCGGTCGCCTCCCTCACGCTGACGGGCTTTGCACCGACCGTCACGGTCTCCGATCATCAATCGGTCACGGTTCCGGTAGCCAGCCTCGCCCTCACCGGATTCGCGCCCACAGTTACCGCGACCGCGAATATCACGGTGGAAATTCCGGTCGCATCCCTGGCCCTGGCGGGGTTCGCCCCAACCGTCACAACCACGGCAAACATATCCATCGAAGTCCCGGTAGCGAGCCTGGCGCTGTCGGGGTTCGCGCCTACGGTAACGGCGACAGGTAATCAATCCGTCATTGTTCCAGTAGCCAGTCTCACACTGACCGGCTTCGCGCCTACGGTCACAGCCACGGGCAACGTATCGATCGAAGTCCCGGTAGCATCGCTGGCGCTTGCCGGATTTGCCCCGACGGTCACGGCGACGGGCGATGTATCGATCACAGTCCCGGTTGCATCATTAGCTCTAGCGGGCTTTGCGCCGACCGTACAGACGCCGGTCACGATCACGATACCCGTCGCGTCGCTGACGCTGACGGGATTTGCGCCGACTGTTCAAACTCCGGTCAGCGTAACGGTTCCAGTCGCCAGTCTCAGCCTATCGGGATTCGCGCCGATCGTAACAGCCACGGCCAACGTATCAGTAACCGTGCCGGTCGCCTCGCTCGCGCTGAGCGGATTCTCGCCGACAGTCACCGCAACAGGCAATGTGAGCGTTACGGTCCCGGTCGCCTCGCTGATATTGACCGGCTTCGCACCCACGATCGTCACACTGGCGGACGTGAGCGACGTAGACTTCGTACTCGATACCTGGGACGTAGAAAGCGTTTTAGATACCTGGAATGTGGAAATTGTCCTAACAACGGAGAGCTGATCTGATGAATGAAGTACGCGAAGGTTCCCAGGCCCGCCTTGTGATGACGTTCAAGAACTTCGATGCTGCTGCAGCAGATCCGACGAGCCCTACGATGGCGATCCACGATCTGTTGAGCGGTACCGCGATCCGGGCTGCGGCCGCGATCTCAACCACGTCCGGGGTGGCGACCGAGACGATTACCGCCGCCGAGAATGCGATGGTCGATTCGTCGCTCGACTTCGAGACCCACCGCGTGACGATTCAGAGCGATGAGGTCAATGAGGAGTTTCGGTTTCGGGTTCGGAACCTGGCACAGGTTTGATCAGGGAGATTGTTGAGTGCTTCTGCGCCCTTGTATTGCTACGGCGATAATCAATGCTGCCATGCTAGCAACATGCACGACTACAAGCGCCCTCAGCAGCCCCGCAATCACGTCCAGGTTGTAAACTATCGCATCCATCATTCTCCCCTTCTCATCCCTTCTGGAACAAACGCTTCAGCCAATTCAATGCCTTATATGCGCCGGTTGAATTTCCAATCTCTTCGAGCAATTTGAACCAAGCTATATGAAACTCTCGAAAGGCTTCTTCGGCGGTCTTCGGGCTTTTATCTTGCGTCATGTGAACCCTCCCCTTCTCATCGCACCGTAAGCAGAACTCTTCTTCGGTTTTCCAAGTTGAAATCGTCATCCATTCGTGCCCAAATATAGCGCACCGAATTCGGGCAGCGATCATCGAAAGACTGAAGTAGATTCTCCCGATCTGGACGACCAAGAACACCGCCGCCGACATTGCGCGCATCATACGAATCTCCCCTTCTCATCCCTTCTGGCTTCTATTGTCTTCACCCAAATTGAATCTCGCCATAGCCCTGTCCATCTGCTCTATTGCATTCACCAACTGTTTCCCAGAGCGCACTATTTCAAAAACGGCTCGATCCATGCGCTGGATTGTGACTTCGAATCTCTGGGCCAGTTCTTCGTCTCCAAACCACGCTAGACTGCGGCGGATCCGTTCAATCAGTTGTTTCATTTCTGGCTTCTATTGTAATCAACGTCTCTTGGGCCGCCGACACACGAAGCAATAGTGCCGGGCAGGGTGATTCGGGACGAAGCGAGAGAGACATTCGGGGTTGCGGCAAAAGCGAACAAGCGAATCGATGATCGCCCCTTCCGCATCTGGATCCGTCAGAAGCATTGTGCCCCGAGTCGTCGCGAGCATGACTGGATTGGCGCCGTCCAACCTTGCGAGCTCAGCGAAAAGAGCCTGGCGGAACGGCTCACCGGCTCGATAAGTGCCATTGCTGTTCCAGATCGAGACGATGTACCTGGGCGAATAGGGCTCGCCGCGGGCGCGTCGTCCCAGTACTTCCGCGGCCCGCTTCCAGGCTCGCGGACCGGGCCGGATCCCCCAGGATCCAAAAAGCTCGGAGAGGCCGTCCCGAATGACCGAATTCGATAACTCGAAGGGTTTATCCACTTCGGCTACCGTGTCGTGCCTAGAATTGATTGACGCGCTTTGACGCATGTTAGAGATCACTCGTGAACCGCAGATTTCCTCTCACGGAGCAGATCGAAGCGGTGCCGCACCCAATCCCTGAACATCCACCAGCGCACACGGTATCTAATCGGTAGTCTCATCATGCTTTCTCTGCGAGGGCGACGAGCTTTTGGGCCAACGGTCCATTACGCACTACCCGCCTCCATTCGGTTTTCGTAATCTCTCCAACATAAAGCCTTATGCACGCTTGTTCAATTTCCTCTAGCTTCTCCAACCCCTCCAACCGCTGTTCGAGGGCGGCTGTGGCTTCGAGCGCTGTGACAGCTTTCCGAACCACCCACGAAGGAACCTCTAGGTCAATCCCGTCTTGAGCAGGGCGCGGTAGCAAACATTGACGCAAATGCCCTAACGCCTGTTCTGCTAGTTTGTCAGTCATGCTTCCTCCTCCTGCTCATCGGAGCCATAGCTGCCAGTCGTCAGGATCTCTTCTGCCTCACTCATCAGGATCAGTTCTCCGATGGCTTCGAGAAGGCACTGCGCGCAGAGCTTCCCCGGTTTGCTCGTGCGCGGCAGCATGACGACCCCAAACGAACCGCAGTCTCGGCACCGGATGCTGTAGTCGAATTCCACTGTGCTCATGCTAACTACCCTTATCGAAACCTAAAAGTGCCTACTGATAAGCTCGATCATTGTCAAGTCGCGCTCGCTGAGGCGGTATACCTCGCCAGTGACAATATGCTCCGCGAGCAGGGTGAAGAACTCATGGCGCTCCACGTGCTTTGCTCCCCGTTCCTTGAAGTTTGCGAGGGGGCTTCCTCCGGTCACTTGCAGATCATCTTTCAATCCCCCAGCCTCAAGGTTTTGAACCTGCAAGCTATACCACTCCGCGCGCTCATAGTGATGCCCCGCCTTGGTTCTCAAATGCACAACTAGCTCTGCCGCGTCAAAGTCGAAATGCAATCCTTCAATCATCGTTTCCTCCTATGCTTCTGATAAATACTGTTATCTCAATCTATGGCCCCAGCAACGGACACCCGATGCTTATGAGGTTCCATCACAAACAGGGGGGATTGTGAGGTTCGGGTGCCCGCGGCCAAGGTCATGTGAGTAGTTCCAATGCGTTGCTGATACTTTGGCGTTCTTCCTCTTTTTGGTCATAGTAGACTGTCTGGGATTCCTCCGGCCATAACTGACGTAGCCGGTTTCTCACGATCTTACGTAAGCGTTCAATAGGCAGGGCCTCAACTTCCCATGCTCTAGCCCCATAAAGAGCTTCGTATCCGGGCGTTCGACTATCGGTCGATTTCAAATCAAGGTGCGGAAGGCCTTGGGCCTGTTCCCAGGTCAGAGCCACTCGCTCAACCTCCCAGGACACTCCGAAGTCGGTTATTAGGTTCGTCTCCAAACTCTCATCAATCACCATACCGCTCGGATCATGATCACCTATGAACAGGACCCGCCGAACGTCTGTATTTAGATCGAGGACAATCTTACGGATATGGGACAGCCCAGAGAATCCTCGCCCAGAGACCAATGGACATACGAACTCGTCCGCTATGTCCTCTATTGTCGGAACGATCGTGTCTTTCTCGACCCAAAGCAGGCATCCGTGATCCGCCATCGGTGTGTAGTACAAGTGGGCATCCTCTGCAAAATCTGCCAGATTCTTCTCAGTGAAATTTCGCTGATAGACTCGCCCGACATCAACTATCCAAGCCCACGGAATGACATTTCTGCGGCGACCCTGCTCCAACGCGGTCTGTATGGCTTTATATGATCTTCGCTTGGTGCCCTTCTGATCTGGCGGAAGCCAACCCTCGGAGATCGCTACGTAATAGACTTGGCGGACGGTCTGTGGGTGGAATGCGGACAAGACCGCAGCCGCCCAATCTATTCGCTCGCTAAGTGATTTGCTACCAGTTGTCATATCTCCTCAACCTCGATGTCATGAATTGCGAGCATCAACCTCTTCTTGAGTTTGTAGATCTGGGTGCGGACTCCCTTTACGTCAACGACCATCTCTCGACCCAGCTCATTGTCGAAGTATTTGAAGTCCGCGAAATAATTGCAGATGTGCGTGCCGTCGATCTCCAGCTTGAACTTGGGTTGCGTTTCCAGATCCCGAATGATGCCGGCCTGCTGCATGGCCTTGAGGACCTTGTAATGCCTTGCCTCTTTTTTTGAATGGAAAAAGATACCGTCCACACGCTGAGGAATATTGCTAAACTTGCTCATCTTGCGAGCTCAAACTCCAATACCCACACTTCGGGATTGTCGTCCCACCGCTGGCCATTGAGTGTATGGATGCCATCCCAAAGCATCTCGAATTGCTGCCTTAGATCTGAAACCGCGGCGTGTTCTCGATGATAGGTGACCAACCCTTCAGATGTGCAATCCTCCGCCGAGATTTCTTGGAGCTGTTCTTTGCGAATGGCAATCAAGCGAATCCGTCCGAGAGATGATTTGCCGCGACCAGACTGAACGGCATAGTCCTTTCCGACTTCCCAACGCAATCGGTTCCGCGCATCCGTGACTAATGCGGTCGGATAAAACGACCCGGCAGCTCCTGGCTGCGCAAATGCTATATCGCCAGGCTTGACTAGTCTTCGGGTTTGAGTTTTCGTACTATCAAGAACGTATCGGTGAGTCTCTTTGAAGATCATTCAAGCCTCCATCGTTACGCGATCCTGAACTGCGATCCATCTGGGTGCTTCTCGATCTCGATCCGGTCCGGGAAGGCGTCCTTGAGCTCCTCGATGTGGGTGATGACCAGGATCCGCTCGAAGTCGTCCTGAATGCTGTGGATGGCGGCGACTAGATGATCGCGACCCTGCGCGTCCTGGCTGCCGAATCCTTCGTCGATGAACAGGCTCCGGAGCTGGGCGCCTGCGCGCCTGGCCAGCAATCTCGAGAGCGCGATGCGCAATGCGAAATCGATGCGGAAGCTTTCACCGCCACTGTAGAGCTCGTAGGGACGGCTGCCGAGCTCGTCGGAGATCACGATGTCAAGCGCTTCGCGCGTCTCGCCAGTCTTGATTTCGCGCTGGGTTTCAATGCGCACGTGCATTCGGCCGTCGGTCATGCGGCTGAGCAGCTCATTGGCAGATCGCTCGAGCTCTGGAACCGCGGTCTCAATGATCATGGCCGGCACGCCTGTCTTGCTAAATGCCTTCCGGAGCTCGTCGTAAATCCCTAGATCGTCGGCCGTCTCGTCTCGGGAGTCCCGCAGATCCTTCTGGCTTCCCTCCAATTGCTCAAGCGCTTCCAGCTTCTGCTTGGTGCTGCCGACCCGCTGATCCGCGGTGCGGCGTTCCTTTCGCAACCGCTCGAGATCTCCCTCACTCAGCGATCTCTTTCCGAGCAGTTCTCTAGCCTCGCTAATCTTCTCGTTCAGCTCATCCGTTTCCTCCGACGCTACCGTCTGCTCAACTTTCCACTGTTGCATTTGGACTATCAGTGAGTCCATGCGTTCCCGCGCCTCGCCCGCGCGCTCGAGCGTGACCTGCAACTCGCCGACCTGCTTCTCGAGCTTCGAGCGGCCCTTGAGATCCCGGTCAAGTTTCTTCTTTTGGCTGTCGAGCTCGGCCAGCTGCTGATCGAATTCATCAATCCGGATCTGATTGGCCCGGCGATCGTCGCGCAAGCCTTGTAACTCATGTTCGATCTCTGCCGCGACCTCGGCCCGGTGCTCCTCGGTCAATGGTTCACCGCAGGTCGGACAGACCGGCTCAGTCGCTGATTGGAGTGTGGCCATCCGTTCCTTCAAGGGCGCGGCGGCAGGTGCCATGGCTTTATTGGCGCCCTTCAAAGATCCGATCTCCTCAGCTATTGCAGCTCGTCGTGTGAGCAACTCTTCGCGCTCTACCTCGAGCGGCGCCAGGCGACCGAGCCGGTCCTCTACGTCTTGCATCGCTGTCCGAATAGCATCCTCATCTGCCTGTGCCTCGGCCTTATCGCGCTGCTTTTCTGCGTCCGCGATCTGCTTTTTCAAAGCTCTGATCTTCGTCGTGAGTCTGGCCAATTGATCGCTCAAGTCCGAAAGGGTGTCGTCGGCTTTCTTCAGGCTCGCCCATTCCTTCTCAGCGGCCTGCAGTTCTTCGTCAATTTCGCCGGCGCTAACCTCCGCGATGGCTAGTTCATCTTCAAGATCATCCCGCTTTGCGAGCTCGGTCTCGATCTCTGCGAGTTTCGAGTCAAGCCGGGAGAGCTCCGACTTCGCCATGGCGACGCGTTTCTTGGCGCGGTCCTCATAGTCCTCCCAGATCGAGAGCCCGAGAATGTTGCCCAGGATCTGCTTACGCTGAGAGGGGGTCTTGGTCGTGAACTCATCGGCGCGGCCTTGAGCCAGCATGGCGGAGTTGATGAACGTGTCGTAGTCCAGGTGCAGCAGGTCGTCGATCTTGGATTGCGTTTCTTTGATAGTGGCGCCGGAGAGGCCTTGCCAATCTCCGGCACCGTTGGATGATTGCAGTTCGAGCAATGACGCGCCGCGCTTGCCAGCTTTGCGCTGACGGATTACGCGGTAGTGGGCGCCGTCCTGCCGGAATACCAGTGCGACGCGCATATTGTCCTGCCCCTGGTGGATCAGCTCGTCCGCTGAATTGGATCGAGCCTTGCCCCAGAGCGACCATGTGATCGCGTCTAAGATTGAAGACTTGCCGGCGCCGTTGGGCCCAGCCAGGCAGGCCACATGGATACCATTCAGGACCAGCGGATCCGGATCCCGATAGGCCAGGAAGTTCTGAAGTTCTAACTCTTCGGGGATCACCGGGCGGCGATCTCGAATTCCTGTAATTGGCCATACATGGCATTCACATATTCCTTTGGTATTTGATAATGATCAGGATCAGCTCCAACTTCAGAGGCATTTCCGCAAATGCTTGTGCCTTGCTCGACCAGTGCTTTCAGCTTGGTCAAGATATTAGAAACGCGCTCAGTTGGGCCATCGCCTAGCTCGATCGGTGGAAGTGGTAGACGTTGGATTTCTGTCTCGCATTCATCCAGCTTGGCTTCGAGAGCGGCGAAATCTCGAATAATCAAGTTCAAGTCTCCAGTACCAAGCTCGATCGATCCACCGCTCTTCTGTGCTCTGCGCTCAATCCGTCTCAAAAATATGAGTCCAGCGCTCTCGCTCATAGCAATAACTCCTCCGCCCGCTCGACCAGCACTTCAATCCGATCCGGGCTCATATCCTTCGACTGAAAATAGGTCTCCAATAATTGCAGTGGGGTGAGGGTCTCAACCGCCAGATCTCCGAGGCGCGTGCGTGCTTCTTCCTCGATCTCTCGGATGATGCTCAGGCTGGATACGTTCGGAAGCGATGCTTGGATCTCCCGGTCGTTGAGCGCCGGAGACTGATCGGGGCGCATGGTGAAAATGATCCGTACTACGGCCTCATCGAACGCCAACTCTGGCAGCATCTCAAGAAACGATTCGGTCGGATCATCGATTTCGGCCGCGGTCGTGTCGATCCGGATCGTGACAAATTCGCGGGCCTGGACCGGGACAAACGACCAGGATGTCTTACCGTGCTCAAGCTCGACCCAGCAGAAGCCCTTCTCTTCCTCCTGCTCACCGAAGTCGATCCGCTCGAGAGAGCCGCTATAGACAACGGGCGGCTGTTCGCTGAGGACCTGATGTTTATGAATGTGACCGAGGGCAACGTAATCCCAGGCTGGATCCGCAAGCACATCGAGATTGACGGCGACGTCGCGGCCGATCATGACCGCGCGCTCCGATCCGAACACAGCCTGGTCCACAGTGAAATGGCCGGCCAGGACGCGGGGCATATCATGTTCGTCGGCCTGGCGGGCCAGGTCCTTGACGATCGCGGTCACGGCCTCGCGCAATGCGAGCTCGAGCTCCTCGATCGACTTGCCCTGATTGTCTCTATTGGAGAGCAAGCGGTTCCGCATGGGATACGGGAGCCAGGCTAGATAGACAGGCCCACTGCTCGTCTCAACGATCTGCCCTTCGGGTCGATTGCCGAGGATTACACCTGGAACATCGAGCGCGCCAAAGATGTCGATGCTGTTGGCGCGCGATGCGATGCCCGGGGCGTCGTGATTGCCCACGAGTAGAAGGGTGGGGACTTCATCTGCCAGGCGCTTGATGCGGCGGGCGAACTCCCGCAAAAGCGTAGGGTTCGGATCACGTTTGTGGAAAGCATCTCCCGCAAAGACCACCAGGTCGGCCTTTTCGTTGAGTGCGTAGTCAACGACCTCATCAAGGCGTTCAAGGAAATCGCCGACGCGGGTCGATAGGCCGGTGGCAGGATCGGGTCGGCTATGACTTTCGACGCCCAGGTGAAGGTCGGCAAAATGCAGCATCTTTATTCCTGACATGATCAATCGGCCTTGCCCATAGCTTTGGCCATCGCCATCGCTTCCGCTGCGGCCTCGACATCCTTGAGAAGGATCCGGCCTTCCTTGCCCGTACCCTGGATCGCTCTCAATTGAATGTCGTGCTTGCCTGCGAACTCTATTGCGCCGTCGGTAGCATCGATCGACGACTCCGGAGCCAGGCCATCTAGCGGGCCATACTTGTTGATAATGAAAATTAGTGAATCTGCCCAGGTGCTGAGTTCCTTTTTAATGGCCTGCCCCTCGTCGGTATCGACGCCGAAGTGATTGGCGATTAGCCAGAATTGCGTGGAGCCGATCTCGTAGGGTTTCTTCGTCGCTAGATCGCGAGCTTCCTTCAGCATGTCGAGGGCGCTAGTATCTTCCGCAGTTTCCTCTTCCTTACCGTCCTCGCTACCGAAGAGAGTCTCCGTGGCCTCGGTCGCCTCCTCCTCGCCATTGGATCCATTCTCGGGATCTTCTTCCAGCGTCCACTCGCCCGCGATGATGGGGCCGGTTGGTTCACTCGGGACGGCAAACGGAAGATCGAAGCGCCGCTTCAAGGCATCAGCCTCAGATCGTTTCATGGCTACCTGGATTGGATCCATTCGAGTCGACTCGCCGTCCTTGATGTATCCGACGCCGGTCGAGTAGGGTCGCTTACCGAGCACTTCCGGGATGATCTCTACTGGCACACCATCTTCTTTCAATCTCTTCCAACCGTCCGAATAGGTCCGGATCGTTTCACTGTCGCGGATGATGCACTTGAAGGCCAGGGCCTTGTCTGGGATCATGAACAGGTTACGTTCGTCGGGATCCGTGATTTCTAGAAACTCAGTCCAGAAGCTGCCGTCGATCTGCTGGCGGGCAGCTTTGCGCAATCCCTTGATGCCAGCCATGAGACCGGATCCAGGGATGTACCAGATCTCGCCGTTGAATGGATCGAGGCCGTGCGCGATGGCGCCCTGGGCGAGGGCGAGTGCTTCATTCTCATCGAGCCTCTTGCCGCCCGGTGCCATTAGCTGGACGCGCCTGGCGATCTCGCGGAGCTCCTTACGTTCGCCCCATGGCGCAATTCGGGATTCGTTCGTGGGAACTATGGCTGTCTTATCCATCTGAATTCATCCTTCCGAGCAGAGACTCGATGTCCTCGAGCTCCTGTCCAACGTCGATCTGCCGAAGTCCGCCGACGAATATCGGCAGCGGGCAGTTGTTGTGGAGCGCCCGATTATGATCTTCGGCGTCCCTGGTTGTACGGGTTCCGTGTAGGCGGGTAAGTGTGTCTTTGATGTTGTCCAGCATTTCGATCTCAAGTTGTGTCATTTTCATCTCCTTGAACTTGCCCCAAGGGTACTCTATTTTTACCTTGTCGTCAAGCGCCAATTTCCTGCGGTAAATATCGGGATGCCCTAGGCCAATATTGATACTTGACCCCAGGGCAATCTTCGGCTATTCTTATGACATGGAGCGAGAGATGGATTTAATAATCGCAAAAAAGGAGGATTCAGAAATGGGAGCCATCCGCGTGATGGTTCCTCAGCTCCTGGCCGAGAAAAAGGTCAAGGCGAAGGACTTGGAAAAAGCCATTGGTGTAAGCAAGCCAACGGCGCTTCGTCTTGCCAAGGGTGAAATGCCCTGGCTCCGCCCCGATCAGCTCGTGAGGTTATGCGAGTACTTTGAAGTTGATCTGAGTGAGATCCTGATCTATCGGCCAGACGGCGACGGGGACCGCTAGCTTAAAAGCTAGACGGCCCCGCTAAAAGTCACGAAGCCGCCTAACCTTAGTACAACCTGCCGGTCACTGGAGAGTGTGGGCAGGTACACCAACGCCCCTAAGGGCGGGGATGCCTAATCTTGAAAAGCTGGATGCACAGTGGCGCTTCCTGCGACAAGATAGATGTTGTCGGAAAGGAAGTTGTCCCAATTGATTTGTTCATATTCGGCTCGATCGAAGATGAGCCTGAATACCTCTGCCTCTTCGGCATTTCCATAGACGTCAACCATTGAGAAACTCCCGCGCAGGACCACTCTTTCAAATTGCATGCCGCTTTCAGCGATGGTCTGGAGAATGGTCGATGCGTCGCGCTTGGCTCCAGAAATGCGGAATCCATCTGTGATGTTGTCGTTGATTGCCCATCGAACCGTGATGATCCCCGCCCCTTCGTTAATCTCGACAGCTTCCAGGCGGGGCACATTTCGATTTGCTGAACTCAGTTCATCTTCGATGAAAAGTTTCAGCGCAACGCTGGGCTCAAGAGTGTTGGAAGGGGCCGGTAGGGGTGTAGGAGCTGAGGTAGGTTCGAAAGTGCCTGCAGCAGCTCCTTCAGTCTGCGCTATGACAGTCTCTATTGCAGAATCTGAGATCGCGGCTGTTGGGCTTTCAGGCTCATCGGTCTGTGGCGAAAGCAGAGTTACGAGGAGTGAGATCGTGCAACAGCCGCCTAATAATCCGAGCCCTATGACGAGGCGTGAACGGCGCCGTGTCTTCTTTTTTTTGCTTTCCAACCCGACCTCCTTGGTCATCGAACCTTAACAATTTATCAGGCGCCCCCGGAGAGACTCGAACTCCCAACCTACGCCTAGCACACGCGATTAAGTTAGGGGGACTAGCTCTCCGGGGACTCATTGCTTACTTGACTCCCATGATTCTGGACATTGGGCTGTAGGGCTCAAAGTCCATCGGAGTGAGAGCCTGTGAGTAGCGCTCCACCTCCTTCACGGATCTCCAGCGACCGGCGAGTTGTACTAGCCGAGTAGGCGCACCGCCCTGCAAACTCAACGTGGCGAAGCTCCTACGAAAGTCGTGCGGGGAAACCAATCCAATTCCAGACTCCTTTCCTAGATGTCGGAGGATCGCACCCAGCCCGTTTCGCGTGAGCGAGGTTCCGGGCTTGTTTCCTCCTACGGATACGAAGACGGTGGAAGCGCGGGCATAGCTCTCCCTCACCGCGAGCCAGTTCGCCATTGCCGCCTGCGTGTAACGGCCAAACACCGCACCGCCGATACGACCTCCCTTTATGCGCACAACCAGCGATTGAGCTTCAAGATCAAAGTGCGCCAGCTCTAGCCGACAGATTTCCGAAGCTCTCAATCCCGTGTCGAGCAAGAGACTGATGAGGGCGAGGTCTCGGACGCCTTTAGGCTGGCTGGTATCCAGGTGACCGAGCAATTGATCCACCTGGGCCACGTTCAACGTGCGTTGAGGGGTGGGGTGGCGCTTCGGGAAGGGGATTGTTTCTGCGGGGTTGTCCTGGCCAATGCACCATCTGAAGAACAGCTTTAGGGCACAGATGGCGACGTGCTGAGTGGCGGGGCTCAAGTTTCTAGCTCGTATCCAGTCTCGGAGGTCCTCGGTGTTGACCAGATGCGGATCATGAATGTCAAAGTTTCCAAGCCACATGATCGCGTTGTAGAGGTGGCGTTGGTAGTGCTCGATCGTTCGTTTAGAAAGGGTGGATTCTTTCTCTAATATGAAACTTTCAAGCAAATCAAACATCTCCTTTTCCTCACTAGTTGGGGACATCTCTTCACCTTCCTTGGCGGGCTGCGGACTCGGCATCCGCGGCCTTCTCTGAGTTCAGAGTAAGCGCACTGACACGCCTTGTCAGAACTTGGGGTCAGTCTGAGGGGACTGAGCATGAAAGACAAAACGGTGAGGGTAGCTGCATATGTGCTGATTAGCGCCGGGATTCTTCTCATCGCTCTTGGCACCAAAGGACTAGACCTATGGAATTGCTCATTCTGCTAGTTGGCCTCCTATGCCTGGCCGCTGGAATCAAGCTGGGCGCGAAATTCCACTACTACGACAACCTCAAGAAACGCAATAAGGACCTCCGGGCCCAAATCGCCAAACGCAGGCATACCTACGCGACTGCAGACGGTCTCGAGGATGCCTTGGCGGTGACGATCGACCTGCTTCTAAGGCAGGACGCCGCGGATAAATACCGCCGTGCGCGAGTTGCTCAGTTGAATTCGATCTTGGGGGAAGTGCGGAAGGGTCCCCTGTCCTACGATGGCGATCGGCCGGCCGATCGCCCCCCGGAAAACGGTGACATGTGACCCCGAGGGATTGTTTCACGAGCCTATGAGCAAACCACTGACTCCATATGTGAAGCGGCGACCATGACCGCCATATATGCAGGTGACATTCGTCACTATGTCTAACTACACCTACACCCAGCTGGTCGGCTACAGAGAGCATGTCCTTTCTGGAAAAGCCACCAGTCAGCGCAACCGAATCTTGATCTGCTTATTTGAGTCGGCGGTGCCTCTGACGCGCCTGCAGATTTCGAAGATTACGGGAATCCGCCTGAGCTCGGTGTGCGGCCGGGTCAATGTGCTCTTGAAATCAGACTTGATTCACATCGCTTACGAGGCTGAGGATCCGGCGACGGGGAAGCTCGCTGAGTTTATTGAGCCCGCCTGGCCTCAGCTACAGCAGAAGGAGTTGTTTCCGTGAGCGGTCAGGTGATACGAACCAAGCCCGAACCCTATTGCCTCGAGTGCGGCGCAAAGATGGTTTTGCGGAGGCCTGGCCCGTCCCATGATTGGAATGCGTTTTGGGGCTGTTCTCAATACCCCGAATGCAAAGGGAGTCGCAACATCGGCTCCGATGGCTCGCCCGAATATCCCGAGCGGCAAGGGCTTGTGGTTAGCCGGTGAGCGTATACGTCGGGCCATCTATCTATCCGTTGGGCCGCATGAAGATGTGTCATATGGCAGCTGATTCACTTGATGAACTGCACGAGATGGCGGATGCCATCATGCTCCCGCGCCGATATTTCCAAGACCAGAATAGACGCAGGCCGCACTATGACATTGCAAAATCGAAGAGAGCATTGGCCGTAAGGCTCGGCGCTCTGCCGGTGGGGGAGCGAAAAATTATCGAGATCCTAGCCGCCAATGAGGAGCAGGATAAAAGGCGACATGAAATTGCTTAATGGTCTCCACATAACCCAGATACGCCTCACCCGCTGGCCCACGGAATTGAACGGGAACGGGATGGACCGGCGGAGGGTGAATGCGCTGGCCTGGATACCTCAAAATGGCTCCCCAGATGAAGTCGGTACGAGAGCTGAGGACGAAATGTGGCGGA
>LAZR01000345.1_pt1 | contig 41760 bp, 45 predicted proteins | sample 329461 | NCBI WGS metagenome assembly LAZR01 (sample SAMN03002196, study PRJNA259156) | marine sediment metagenome | biome: sea floor; feature: Hydrothermal impacted sediments; material: marine sediment; isolation source: Loki non-amplified sample from Loki's castle hydrothermal vent sediment ...
GGGGACCGCGGGGCGGCGCGCGTCGGGGCTGGAGCCGGCCGCCGCCGCGCGGTGCTGCTCTACCGGGGTCCCGGCCGGGGACGGCCTCGGATACGACGACACCCTGATCTGGGTCAGCCCGGACGGCGCGGCGCGGCACTTCCTCGGTCGCCTTCGCGCGGTGGCCGACGAGCCGCAACCGCTCCTGGACAGCCCCAGCACGCCACCACCACAGCGAACTGAACGGGGAAGCTGAGGAGCACACATCGACGGAAAGCGGTCGGCATACGCAAGGGTAAAATAGTTGGCACACTGCGAAAGTGCGATTGTTATAGTAATTGCGCTTCACAACCCAATCTCATATTTTCCCAGCCCATTGGGGACCCTTAAAAATATTCACAGAAAACCAGCACCCCACCAGTACGTAATTACCGTAACAATCTCAATAATGGAAGACAGAAGAAGTATAGAGAATCGGTATCTAGGTCAGGAAGAGTAGGAGGATTGGTTATTGGTGGAATAAGCTTTTGTGTTAAAGGTTTTGGGATGGACACAGCACAGGTTTTCGACTTGTGTCTTGCGTAGATTGAAGAATAAATTATTAAGTGCTTTACAAACAGGGGTTTACGGGTTATAATGTAGGAACCGAAACTGTGGGTTGGAACAACAATCTGCCTTTCTGATTTCTACATCACGCACATTACCTTAGACACCACGTGGAATCCCAGGCTCTTCCTCGAGCCGTTAAGCTCTAGGAGGCTTGGTCGTGCGGTCGAATCACGACACGCACCCGCTCGACGGCCGAGACGCGGCGGACGTTCCCGACGGGGAGGAGTGGTCGTCGCCGGCCGGGGCCACGAGGTGCACGGGGTTCGTGAGCAACGGCGGGAGGCGCGGCGCGCGCTGCCTGAAGTTCGCCGTCTCCGGGTACAAGCGCTGCAGGAGCCACGGCGCGCCGAGGTTCAAGATGGCCAGATCGCGATACGAGTTCGGCAACAAGGCGCTGAACGAGAAGCTCGAGGAGATGCGCGACGACGAGGACTACCTCTCGACGCGCGACGAGCTGGCGCTCGCCAGGACGATGCTGCTGGCCGCGACGAGGAAGATCAACGGCGTGGACCTGGACAAGGTGCCGCTGGAGATGATAACGCTCATCGAGGGGTGGACGGCCGACGTCACCAGGATGGTGGAGGTGACGAACAAGATCGAGCGCGGGCTGAGGCTGCACATCAGCGTGGACAGCCTGAACCAGGTCGTCGCGCAGATCGCCAACGTCATCATGGAAGAGGTCGAGGATGAGCAGAGGGCTGAGCGCATCATCGAGAAGCTCCAAGGCATATACGTCCCAACTGTTGGTCAAGGCCCTGAAGTCGAAGCTGAGGAACCGCAGGAGGAGGAAGGCTAGGGGCGGCGACATCCTCTCGTGGCAGAAGTACTACCTGCCCCACCACTTCGAGAAGCCGTACTCCGCGCTCCACAGGCACATCGGCCGGAAGATGGAGGCGATGGCCGCCGACCGCGGGCAGAAGGAGGGGGTGACCGCCCCGAGGGCGAACGCCAAGACGACGTGCGCGACGCTCGGCTACCCGCTCTACGCGACGTGCGAGGGGCTGGAGCGGTACGGGATACTCATCAGCGACACCGTGTCGCAGAGCAAGAAGTTCCTCGCGGCGATCAAGCACGAGCTCACGACGAACCGGCGGATAAGGCAGGACTACCCCGAGGCGTTCGGCGCCGGGCCGACGTGGAACCAGGACGAGGTCCTCACGAGGAACGGCGTCAAGTGGGACGCGGGCGCGGTCCGCAAGAGCATACGGGGCACCAAGGAGATCGAGAGCAGGCCGACGATCGTCATCAGCGACGACCTGGACGACAACGACTGCAAGTACTCGCCGACCAAGAGGGACAAGAACTGGGCGTGGACCCAGGACACGCTGTTCCCGCTCGGGACCGAGGGGGTGACGAACTTCTGGTTCAACGGCACCGCGATACACCCGGACTGCGTGGTGGCGAGACTGCCGAAGCAGGCCGGCGTCGCGTGCCCGACGTTCAGCTCGATCGTCACCTGGCCGGAGCGCGCGGAGCTGTGGGCGGAGTGGGAGAGGATCTACCTGGACCCGGCCGAGTTCGACGTGGAGAAGCGCCGGGCCGAGGCCGTGGAGTTCTTCCGGTCGAACCGCGTGGAGATGGAGCGCGGGGCCGAGGTGCTATGGCCGGAGGCGGAGAGCCTGTACGCCCTGATGCGCCAGAGGGCGACGATGGGCCACAGGGCCTTCGAGTCGGAGAAGCAGGGGAACGCGGTCGACCCGTCGATGTGCGACTGGGGCGTCGACCCGTTCCAGGGCGACGTGTGGTTCGACAACTGGCCGGCCGAGACGCTCTGCCGGGTGATGGCCCTCGACCCGTCGAAGGGGGAGCGCGACCGGCCGAACGACTGGCAGGCCACGACGATGCTCGCGGTCGGGGCGGACGGCCTGCTCTACCTGGACTACCGCATGGCCAGGGCGCCGATGCGGGACATGGTCGAGACGTACGTCGACGACATCGCGCTGTTCCGGCCGGACGTGGCGGTGGTCGAGGACGCGGTGTTCCAGGAGCTGATCCTCCCGATGGCGGAGGACGTCGCGGCGGACCGCGGCCTGCTCGCGCCGCTCGAGGGCATCAGCCACGGGGGCGTGAGGAAGATCATCAGGGTGAGGCGCCTGTCGCCCTGGATCACGACGGGCAGGATGCGGTTCAGGCGGCGGAGCCAGGGCTGCGCGGAGGTGATCGAGCAGCTGAGCCAGCACCCGAACGCGTCGTACGACGACGGGCCGGACAGCACGGAGATGGCGGTGCGCAGGGCGATGGAGCTGCTCGGCGCCGAGTACGGCGATCAGGTGAGCGACCCATTCTAGGGCAGGGCGATGGCCGAGAGCAACGGCACGACGGACGGCGGGCAGGCGACCTTCGGCGGCAGGAGGGCGAACGTCGAGACGGCGCACGGCATGAGGGAGGCCAGGTCCGGCGACGGCAGGAGGGCCGACAAGCTGGTCGACGCCCGGCACCCCGAGTGGACCGCGGCGCACGGGGACTGGGAGAAGTGGCGCCTGACCTACGAGGGCGGCCGCGAGTACATGGACGCGTTCCTCATCGAGTACTCGCGCCGCGAGCGCGTCGAGGACTTCGAGGTGCGCAAGGAGCTGAGCTACAACCCGAACTTCGCCGGCTCGAACATCGACATCGTCCGCAACGCGATCATGGTCAAGATGCCCGACGTCGTGCGGAGCGGGAGCGCCGAGTACGAGGAGATCGTCCAGAGGGACGTGGACATGAGCCGCTCGTCCATGGGGACGTTCATCGGCCTGGAGGTCGTCGCGCTGCTGCTCAGCCAGGGCCGCAGGTACATGGGGGTGGACGCCCCGATCGCGCAGTCCGCGGCGCCAGGCAGGCCGGTCACGAAGGCAGAGGAGAGGGACAGGGGTCCGTACGTCTGGGCGATCGACGCCGAGGACGTGCTGAGCTGGGCGCTGGACGACGAGGGCCGGTTCGTCAGCGTCCTGATTCGCGAGACGGTCGACGTCTTCGACCCGGAGATCGGGATGGCGACGGGCACGCGCCAGCAGTTCCGCGTCATGTGGATGGTGGACGAGGAGTTCGAGCGCGAGGTCGCCCTGGCCGACGGCGAGGTCGAGACGCTCAGGGGGCCGGGCGTGCTGGTCCGCGTGCTGAACCAGGACGACGAGGACGTGGTCCAGCCGCAGGTCCTGCCGCTGAGCCGCATCCCCATCGTCCGCTTCGAGCTGGTCGACAGCCTGATGAAGGACATGGCCGAGATGCAGCAGGCCATCCTCAACCTGGCCTCGACGGACATGAGCTTCCTGTTCCGCGGGAACTTCCCGATCTACACGGAGCAGTTCGACCACACGAAGTCCGCGCTGAAGCCGCGGGGTTCGAAGCGGCAGGTGCAGAGCAACGACGAGATCGTCAGCGAGCGCGACAGGCTGATCGACGAGGACGACCGCAAGAACGTCCGCGAGGCCGGCGCCGGCAGCAGAGGCGTCGGCTACGGCAAGGACCTCGAGCGCCCCGGCTTCATCGCGCCGACGACGGAGAACCTCAAGGGCTCGATGGACAAGCAGGACAAGCTCGCGCAGGACATGCGGGCGCTCCTCGACCTGGGCATGGTGAGCATCAGCGTCAGGGCAGCGGAGCAGAGCGGGAAGAGCAAGGAGGCGGACCGCGTCGGCGTCGAGGCCTTCCTCGCCTACCTGTGCTCTGTGCTCGAGGCCGGCGAGGAGAACGCCGCGGTAATCTTCCACGAGTTCCTCGGCCAGCCGAACCAGGCGAGCCAGGTGAAGTACCCGCAGGGCCACACGCTGAAGACGCGCGGGGAGCGGAGGGCGGAGGCCAAGGAGCTGCGCGACCTGTCCACCGCGGTCCGGTCGCCGACCTACCAGAAGGCGCTGCACAAGCGGCTGGTCGACGTGCTGCTCAGGTCCGAGTTGGACCCGACGCAGCTCGCGGCGATCGAGAACGAGATCGAGGACAGCGTGTACTTCGACGACGACAAGGAGCGGTCGGAGCTGATCCAGAAGGATGTGGCCGCGAAGATCCTGTCGAAGGCGACAGCAGCGAAGCTCAGGGGGTACGACGACATCGAGTCGACTAGGGCTTCTTTGGAGATGGAGCTCGAGATCGAGGCCATGGCCGGAGGAGTAGGGGACACTGAGGTGCCCGACGACCTGGACGTTCCCCCGGACGACGACGACAGCACGGGAGGAGACGGCGATGGCTAAGACCCAACGCGACCTGGACTTCGAGGCGGAGATGGACGCGAGCACGCTCGGCGAGGCGGCGACGATCCGCGCCGATCGTGGCCGCCTCGCCGAGCGAAGAAGGCCGCGGGCAAGCTGGCCAAGGATGCAGACGCGAGGGCCAAGGGTCTGAAGAAGGTCGCCAAGACGAAGCCGGAGAGCAGGGTCGCGAAGAAGGCGCCGGTCCGCAAGGCGGCGAGGAGAGCGGGCGGACGGCGCGGGAGGTAGCGAGTGGCCAAGCGGACGACCAACAGGTTCGTCGACGAGGTCCTCACACGCCGCGAGTCGTTCCAGGAGATCAGCGAGCGGACCGCGGCGAGCATGAGGCGAGAGCTGCTCCGGATCCGTAGGGAGAGCACCAGGATCCTGAGACGGAACCTCGGACCGTTCGTCGACCCCGAGGGGAACCTCACGTCGACCGGCGCCGCAAGGCTCGCCGCCCAGAGGACCGTCGACGACGTGAACGACGTGCTGCGCCGTGGACTGACCGGCGCCGAGTCGAAGCTCGGGGACGCGAGGCTCAGGGGTTTCAGGAGAGCCGCGGCCGACGCGGAGTTCAGCATCGACGCCGGGGCTGGGCAGAAGCTGACCCTCGGCTCGTCGACGTCGCAGATCTTCGAGGAGGCGGCGAGGCAGGCCGCGAGCAGGCCGGTGCTCGGCATTCCGGCGAACAGGCAGCTGCGCGGCGTGCTCAGGGCGACCGCCCAGAAGAACAGGGAGATCATCACCGGCGCGGTCCTCAACGGTGAGGCGATCGGCGACACGGCAGAGAAGCTGAAGCAGGCCGGGGATCTGAACAACGCGGCCGCCGTCCGGATCGCGCGGAACAACATGAACGCGGTGGCGAACGACGCGCACCGCGCGGTGTACGAGGCGAACAGCGACATCTTCTCGGGGTACAAGTGGGACGCGACGTTCGACAATCGGACGACGGCTATCTGCGCGAGGCTGCACGGAACGATCTGGCCACTCGGCTCTGCTCCTCCCGGTCCTCCCGCCCACCAGAACTGCAGGAGCGTGCTGGTCGGGGTGTTCAAGGATCCGGAGATCGAGGAGTTCGCGCAGGCCGGCGAGCGGAGGGTCAGGAAGTACAACAAGACCGGAGAGGAGACGGGCAAGGAGCTGATCTCCTCGAACAAACGGTTCGACGAGTGGCTCAGGACGCAGCCGAGCATCGTGCAAAACGACATCGCCGGCAGTCCTCTCAAGGGCAAGCTGTTCCGTCAGGGCAAGATCGACCTGAGGGACATCGTCGGGGACGACCTCCTGATCCGCGGGGACAGGCAGGTGGTGAGGAGAGCGCTGGCCAAGAGTCCGGCGGACGAGGCGCTCAAGTCGCTGGCCGACGACCTAGGAGTCAGGCCGGTCACTCAGGCGATCGTCGAGCAGGAGGACCTGCGTCTCGCGAGGAAGGCGGTACACGACCTCGGAGACGACGCCGGGATGACGAGCCACCGAAGTTCCGTCGACTCGATCACGACGAGCGAGGAGAGGCTGCTCAAGAACGTCGAGAGCCGGGTGTCGAAGACGAAGAGGCGCATCCAGGACCTGGACGACGAGATCGGGGTGGAGACCAACGTCGATAGGCGACGGAAGCTGCTGGACAAGAAGCGAGCGTTGGAGACCAAGCAGAGGGCCAATATCGCGGAGAGGAACAGACTGCGCAGGCTGAGGACGCTCCCACCGGAGCCGGTCCCTCCGCAGCCGATCGTCCCGGCGGACGAGCCTCCGGTGGTCAGGCCTCCGACGAAGCCGCTGCCCGGTGAACCGCTCCCGCTGACGGGCGAGGACCTGGAGGCGGCGAAGCGCAGGCTCAGGTCCGTCGAGTCGACGCTCTCGAGAAACAGAAAGAAGATCAGGGGACTCGAGGCGCAGCTGAACAACCAGAGGACGCCGACCGGCCAGATCGCCAGGGTGAAGCGCGGACTGCAAGACTTGAACGGCAAGCAGGGGTTACTGATCGAGGAGCGTGACGCGCTGAAGGTAAGGATCAGGGCCAAGGCCTCGCCGGTCACGACGGCCAGCAAGCGCAGGAGGATCGGGCAGCTCAAGGAGACGAGTGACCCCGTCGGCAAGAAGGCCAGGGGGACTGATCCCGCGAAGTTGGACAAGGCCGAGCTAGACGATATCGCGAAGAAGCAGAAGTTGGTGGACGAGGCGGAGGCGGAGGTTAGGAAGGCCAGGCGCCAGCAGACCCTGTTCAAGTCCGAGACCCGCAGGCTGAAGGACGAGCTGTTCCAACTGGTAAGGGCGCCGGCCAAGTTCGAGAGGCTCAACAAGGAGCTGAGCGTCGCGAGGAGCGGGCTTAGGAGAGCGCAGATCGAGGTGGTGGACGCTCAACGCAGGGTGCGCGCGGCTCAGAGACCGCTGACCAAGGCGTGGAGGGGCAGGCGCACGAGATTAGCGCCCGACCTCAGGAAGCCCACCCCGCTCGGTACCACTGGTGAGGGGCTGGACGCCGCTCTCAAGCTGGCGCGCGAGGAGATGAAGACGCTTGGATTGACCAAGGAGAGATTGGCCAGCGAGGGCGCCGACTCGTTCCTCGATGCGCTAAGAGCGGCCAACAGGAGAACCAAGCTCAACAATGATCAGCTCACCATCGTGAGCAAGATGCGGAGGGGAATGAGACTCGCGGTGAAATCACCGTCCAAGGCCACGCTCGAGAGATGGTCGAAGACTATGAGAGAGCTGCTCGAGTCTATAGACGAGGGACTAACACGCGATGCGCTGCTCCAACAGATAGACTGGAACGCCCTTGGTAAGGTCAGAGCTGGCGCGAACAGGTTCGGTAACTCGATTACCATGGGCAGCGCGGACGAGAATTGGAAGGTGCTACACGAGTTCGCGCACCACATAGAGTACAGGAATTCGAGGGTGAGCGGTCGCGTGCAGACCTGGCTCCGCAGGAGGACCAGGGGCGAGACGCCGACGCCGCTCTGGCGCGGTTCTAACGAGGTTAGTAGGAAGGACAGGTTCTGGCACGACTACACCGGGCGCGTCTACGACGACGGGCGCATGGCCGAGGGGTTCACCCAGGGATTCGAGGCGCTATTCGACTCGGTGGAGTGGCAGGAGATACTCAAAAAGGACTTCGAGCACGTCGAGCTGATCTGGTCTCTGCTCAGGGGGTACTGATGCCGGACGTGGAGCTGTTCAGGCAGAGCGACGGGGAGATCGTCGGCCGCGTGTCGTTCGAATGGATCGACCCCGCGGAGTTCACGATCGAGAACATCCGCGTCCGCGTGCCGCGTCCGCTCTACAGGTTCGCGGTGGTCGACAACCTCGCGAACCCCAACCTGCACAAGCCGGTCGGCGGCGTAGGCGTCAGAGGGGTTGGCATCTACTACGAGGTGCTCCAGCAGGTGATGCTGGACGTGGCGGCGTCGCTCAAGGGTATTGACGTGAGGTTCCCAACTAAGCGGAAGCTGCCGAAGCGAATCAGTGAGGCTGACAGCGCGCCACTGCTGGAGACCTGATGGCGACGACACCGACCACCACACCGTACGCGACCGAGGCGTTCGCGGACATCTACTTCGGCGAGCGCCTGGACTCCGAGGCCTGGGACAACGCCGTCGCGGGCAACAAGGAGAAGGCGCTGAAGCAGGCGACGCACGACATCGACAACCTGAACTTCGTCGGCAGCAAGACCGACCCGGATCAGGAGAACGAGTTCCCGCGCCGCGGCGACACGACCGTGCCGGTCGAGATCCAGGAGGCCTGCGCCGAGCAGGCGATCGCCCTGCTCGAGGGGCTGGCGATCAAGAAGCTGCACGCGAAGGCCGGCATCGTGAGCGAGAGGGTGGGCGACGCGAGCAGGTCGTACGGCGAGGCGGGGCGGACGAAGTTCCTCGAGGAGAACCTGGGACTGAGCAGCCAGGAGGCGCTCCGCAAGCTGTACGAGTGGATGGTCGACCCGAGGGACATCACGCTGGAGCGCGTGTAGAACGTATTCGTGCCTGCGACCGCGCGTCCGCCCAAGCGCGCGCTAGGCGTCGGGCAAAGAGGAGGGCATGCCATGCCCAAGCACACGGGAGGAGGCGTCACGTCCTTCAACAACCGGATCGACGGCCTTCCGTCGGCGGCGAAGGTCAAGGGCGACCGTCCGAAGCCGGGGCTCAAGGGCCAGCCCACCAGGGGCAAGGGGCTGGGGAGCAATCCGCAGGCCGCGGCCCGCAAGGGCTTCGAGGAGGCCCGCAACCCCCGCAGCTAGCGCTGCGCGCACCCGGACGATTCCGGGGAAGGCCTAACCGTCGGGCCTCGTACGGCGGGACGCACCGGACCGCGCGGGTAAACAGCGGGTGGAGAACACAACGATGAGATTCACGCAGTGGGCAGAATCGGGAGGCTACGTTCCTTTCAACCTGGCGCCGGACTTTCGTATGGGCCACGTCAACGTCTACTTCTTCGCCGATGCCGGCGGGGGTGACGGCGGCGGAGGCGGCGGAGGCGGCGACGGAGGGGATGGGGGTGACGGAGGCGGAGGCGGAGGGGGTGACGGGGGAGGCGAGCCGGGCGGAGGCGACGGCGGTGCGGGCGGCGGAAGCGGCGGCACCGATCTGAAGTTCAGCCAGGCGGACCTGAACCGCATCTCCAAGAAGGAGCGGGACAAGTACAACTCTGAGAAGCAGGTGCTCATCGACCAACTCAAGGACGTGGAGAAGCAGAAGGGTCTGAGCGACGAGGCGAGGGCCAACCTGCAGACCCAGATCCGCGACGCGGAAGAGTCGCTCATGACCGCTCAGGAGAAGTCCAAGGCCGAACTTGGGCGGGCCGCCAAAGTACACGGCGAGGCGCTCGACGTCGAGAAGAGTCGGGCGGATCTGAACTGGGACATGTACGTCTCGGAGAAGAAGCGCGTCGCCATCTCCGCCGCGGCCAGCAAGCACGGCGCCTACAGGGCCGAGCAGCTGACCGCGGTCGTGGAGCCGATGACGGAGATCGTTCCCGTCAAGGACTCCAACGACAACATCATCGGCCACGACGTGATCGTCAAGGTCACGGAGAAGGCCGAGGATGGCACCACGAAGGAAAAGGCGCTGACCGTCGACGAGTACGTCGACGCGATGAGGGCCAACGAGGATCACGCCAATCTGTTCGTGTCCACCAAGCAGGGTGGATCAGGGTACCGGCCGGGGACCAGTGGAACCCCGATCGGCGATCTTTCCAACATGTCCGCCACGGACAAAATCAGAGCCGGGTTGAAGGCGGGAACGAACCGCTAACGGAGCGGCCCGTCACCGGCGTTTCGAGGAGGCCATTGACATGGCACTTTTGAAAGTCGAAGCACAGAAGCTGTCGAACGACATGCTCCGTGCGGGGGTGATCGAGAACATCATCACCTCCGACGAGGTGTTTTCGATGCTTCCGTTCATTCCGGTGAACGGGCGGACCTACCGCTACACGCGGGAGGCGACGTTGGGGAGCGCGAGCTTCATCGACGTCGGGGACACCATCACGGAGAGCGCGGCGACGTTCACCTCCGTGTCCGAGGATCTGCGCCGGATCGTCGGCGACGTGGACGTGGACGAGTTCCTGCAGGGGACCCACTCCGACGCGACGGATCAGGCGGCGACGCAGATCAGCAAGAAGGCGAAGGTCGTCGGCCGCACGTACGCGGACCGCTTCATCACGGGTGACAACGGCACGAACCCGAAGGAGTTCGACGGCCTCATCCAGCTCTGCCCGGCGGCGCAGAGTTTCCTCGTGGCGACGAACGGCGCGGCGCTGTCGTTCGACTTCCTGGACCAGCTGATCGACCTCGTGAAGATCGGCGGTCAGCGGGTGTTCATCATGAACAGCCGCACGCGCAGGGCGTTCATCAACCTGGCGAGGGGGGTCGGCGGAACGCAGCCGGAGACCCTCGTGGTCGAGGGCATCGTCGGGCCGGTCACGGCCTACCGCGGGATCGCGATCCTGCGGAACGACTTCGTCCCGATCGACCAGGTGGCGGGAACGGAGACGGCCGCGACGACCGTCTTCCTCGCCGCGCTGGACGAGGACGAGGGCGTGGCGGGCCTGATGGCCCAGTCGCAGGCCGGCATCGAGGTCGAGGACGTGGGCCCGGTGCAGACCGAGGACGCGCGCCGCTGGCGCGTGAAGTGGTACGCGAGCCTCGCGCTCCACAGTGAGCTGGCCATGGCCTGCGCGACGGGCGTCAACAACTAGCAAAAGCTAGAGGTCAGAGTCAACCTCCCTCGGGGAGACCCGGGGGAGGCTACCGTGATCTCTAACCTGGAGAACTGAGATGGCAGCAGGCAACCTGGTACTGGGCCGCGAGTGGGCGACCATCGAGGTCGACGACACGTCGAAGTCGCTGGACTTCAACAAGACCAACGGGTTCCTCGTGCACAAGTCCGGCGATCCGGTGTTCCTCCAGATGGGCGGGGACGGGTCCGCGATCCCGGTCACGGACGCCGAGGTCAAGGGCACCATCAGGATGGAGGCGGGCGACTCGGCCCCGCTGCCGAACGGGCCGGGCAAGGTGTTCCGCCAGTGCGCGGCCACTCAGTCGGCCAAGCTCCAGTTCTTCCCTAGCGTATCGTAGGAGCACGACATGGCGCCAACATTCGCAGGCGGACCGCCTATTCCTGGCAGTGCTCTGGCTCAGAGGCAGTTCCAGGGCAACGCGGTCCAGGACATCGCCGCGCTGAAGGCCATCCTCCCGAGCGACCGCTTCGACAAGCAGGAGCGCACGGTCGAGGGCCCGCCGCTGGAGCAGTACTTCTTCGACGCGCAGAGCTCCGCGGCGTCGAACGAGCCGGACATCCTGGTGCCGAACGACTCGCCGGCGAACGGTCGGTGGCTCAGGCTAAAGCCGAGCGGCGGGGTCCCGGCCTCCCACGCGCCCAGTCACGCGGCACAGACCGGGTCGGACAAACTGTCCACCGGCGCGGCTGGGGCGATCGCCGTCGGGGATTCCGCAGCGGTCGGGACCGCCGAGACCTTCGCCCGGTCCGATCACAAGCACTCACTCGCCGCGCCAGGTGTGCCGGCCAATGTTACGAAAGCGGCGGCGGCGGCAGGGGTGGCAGCTGAAGCTGCGCGGGCGGATCACAAGCACGACATCGCCACGGCGGTTCCAGTTCCTATTGGCGTGACGAACTCCGAAGGGGTCGCAACCGAATTAGCGCGGGCGGATCACAAGCACGATCACGGCGCTCAGCTCATCGGGACGCATCACGCCGCCGCGGTCCCCGCCGGTGCGAACGGGTTCATGACCGGGGCCGACAAGACCAAGCTCGACGGGATTGCGACGGGCGCCGATGAAACAGGAGCCAATCCACCGCAGGCTCATGCGCCTAGTCATGCCGCAGCTACGGGACCAGATGCGCTTTCTACAGCAGCAGCAGGAGCAATTGCTATCGGAGATGCTGCTGCGGCTGGTGCGGCGGAGACCTTCGCCCGATCCGATCACAAGCACTCATTGGCGGTTCCGGCCGCACCGGCCAATGTCACAAAAGCTGCGGCAGCAGCAGGAGCAGCGGTCCAAGCTGCGCGGGCAGATCATAAGCACGACATCGCGACGGGAACTCCCGGTAGCATCACCGATTCAACGAACGCCGAGGGCGCAGCCACTTCCTTAGCTCGCTCCGATCACCAGCACGAGCACGGAAGCAGGTCAGGAGGGACGTTGCACCCGGATGCTGTGAACCTGGGCGCGTCCGGCTTCATGTCCGGCGGTGACAAGGCAAAGCTGGATGGAATTCCGGCAACCGCAGATGAGACAGGAGCCAATCCGCCGCAGGCTCATGCGGCTTCTCATGTTGGCGGCGATTCTATTCAGAACGCAACAGCGGCACAAAAAGGTCTCGCGACCGCTGCTCAGATCACGAAGCTGGATGATCTGAATTCCCAGGCGTCAAACACGGTCAGCACGACGGATGCGACCACCACCACGATCGCGACCATTCCTATCGCGGAAGCCAGCGTGAACTTGATCGAGGCGCGCTGCCTCGCGCGCAGGACCGACAGCAATGAGAACGCAGCCTACATCCGGAAGGTGGTTGTCCTTAGGGACGGCGCTGGTGTCGCCACCCTACTTGGCGCACAGGACGGGACGCTGACACGGGAAAACGACAATCAGTGGGATTGTAATCTCGTCGTGGCAGGAAACAACGTTCTGGTGCGGGTGACTGGGCGCGCCGGCCGCAGCATCGATTGGAAGTCCTTCCACGAACTGAGGACCATCACATGATTACTGGATCAACAGGCATGGGCAACGGTCAGCTATTGGTGTCGGTTGACCACGATCCTACTGCTGTGGCAACGGATGTGCCCAAGGGTTCTTTAATCGTTGAAGAGTCCACTGGGCACACCTTCTGCAAAAATGATGACGGATCGACTACTAACGTCGAGTCGCTCATTTCGATGGCGTTTGTGAAAACGGGCAGTCAGGATCTTACGGCTGGTACCCCGGTCAATCTGAACATCACGGACGCCAAGAAAATCCGTCGGATCTTGCGCGCGCGCTTCTGGATCTCGGCCAACGGTGCTGACGTTGGAGCGAATGTCGAATGCCGGATTGCCTTGAAGTTCTTCAACACCGACGCCTTTCTCATGTCTGAACTGGATACGAACGGCCTTGGGGGCTTGCTCGAAGACTTCGCCGAATTTCAGTTCGTCAGTCAAGACATCAAAGTGGCGCCGAACAATGGCGCTGGCGCGGTGGACATTGACGATACCGTGAAATTCGGCATTGACGATCTGGTGCGCATCCACGATGGAACGAACTATGAATTTCAACGCCTGGACGCGATCCCCGACGCGGATACGACGAGCCTGTACGACACGATCCTGAAAGCGGGCAGCCCGGCATGGGCTTTGGACAATGACGTGTCTCGCGTCCTGGAGATCCGCGATCTAGGATACATCGACCAGGACGGCACGGACGAAATTCATCTACGCATGATCCCACGTGCCGGCGATAACAACTGCCGTCTGCACTACTGGATCGAGTACGAAGGAGCCGGCTAATGTTGATTGGTAATGCTGGTGCACATCCGCTTCTCGCCGATGGCTCACGGGCTTCGGTGGGCAATCAGAAAAGATCAATCGCAGAGAACGTTACAGCGCATGCCGGGTCGTCTCAAGGCGATGGTCCGATTACAACTGACATCGTGCAAATTTCGACGTGCGGGGTTGCCGGCGATGCAGTTACGTTGCCTCCAATCGTTCCGGGCATGCTCATCACGATTGAAAACAACGGCGCGAATTCCGCCGACGTGTTCCCGGCCACCGGCGGCAACATAAACGGCGGCGGGGTTAATTTGGCCGAAGCACTCCCTGCTGGTGAGTTCGTCACCTATTACGCCTTCGATGGGGTGAATTGGTCAACGCTTTCAATGACGGGTGGAGGTGGTGGCGTAACCGATCACGGTGCCCTAACGGGCCTCAGCGATGACGATCACAGCATCTATGCGCTTCTCGCGGGGCGTTCAGGGGGTCAGGTGTTGATCGGTGGCGTGGCCTCTGGAGAAAACCTGACCTTACTGAGTACCGCGCATGCGACAAAGGGTCTCATCAACTTTGGATCCTACGTTCTCGATGGGGTAGCCAAGAAATGGCTAGGTATAGAGTTTGGCGATTTCAGATTTCAGCTAAGAGATAATAGTTCTCTAGATGCCTTTGAGTTCACGAACGACGCCGGCGAAAGGTTGATGAATCTGCGGACAGACGGCCGGGCATTCTTCGGAATCGGGACAGGTATTAGTGCCGCCGTCGCATTCTATCAGCCATCGACCACAGGAATTCCAGTCTTGGGCCTAAGTCAGTTAGATATTAACAACGCATTCATCAATTTTATTGGAACAACCGCCGCGGATGGATCTCGGAGCATTTCATCAGACGTGACCGAGGATTCTGCTAAATTCGGCGCGTATCGTATCATGATTAATGGCACGACCAAGTGGGTTCGCGTATACAACGATCACAGTTAGGGAGCTGGAACGATGGCGAAGAAGAAACCCAAGAAGCAGAAGAGGCGGCGGCCTCAGCTTCCGATCAACGCAAACAGGGCTGGTCAGGCCAAGCTCCCCGTAGCGATCCCGCCCGATGCTCTCAAGGACATTCTGGCGCTGTGTGCCCAGGTGGTCCAGGCACAGCAGCGCGTCAATGACATGGTGAACGGCGTCCTGCTGGGCTTGTGCCTGGAAGGTGACTACGCCGCTGATTTGAAAGGTGGACAGTTCCTGCCGGTCGTATCGGTGGAGGATACGGTGGAGCAGTCAGGAGAGTAGCGTGATGCTCATTAGGTTTGGCGGGGTGCGTCACTCTTCGATGAAGGGATTTGACCTGTCGACGTATCAAACTTCAACGCGCTCGGCGCGGGGAGACAGAGATTGTGGGACAAGATACTGGACGCAGTCCTCACTGGTTCGCCGTGGGGGATTGTCGCGGCGCTCGGGGTGGCGATCTGGCTTAGGGAGCGGAGGCACGACAAGCAGATCAAGCAGCTCGTCGAGGAGAAGGACGACCTCCACGAGGAACTGAACGGCAAGATCGAGACGCTGACCGACAAGTACGTGAGGGACATGGGCGAGGAGAAGGAGCTTCGACTCAAGGAAGCGATCAAGTTCAACAACGAGTACAACGCCGCCCTCGGTGGCGTGGCCAAGGCCATCGAGACTATGAAGGCGATCGTACAATCCAAGAGGGGAACCTCATAATGGGTCTGTGGAGCATGATCTTCGGCGGCGGCGGCAAGGAGGGCAAACCCAATGGCAGGGCTGTCCGCCTGAAAGCTGAGCCGAAGGAGGGGTGTCCCAAGCGCAAGAGGAGGCGCACGACCCTGAGACTCGCGGATCAACTGATCGCAGAAGAGGCTGTTGGGGCGCAGATCGAAGAGGAGGACGAGGTGCAGAGAGCCATCGATCAGATGCGCGACGAGCGGCAGGCGACCGTGACGGCGCCCTTCATGGAGACGATCGACGGACTGGGCGATGTAGCCCAGGTGTATTTACAAGAGCAGTCGGCGGAGGAGTCCGCCCAGGAAGAGGAGCACCACGATGGCAGGGAAGAGATTCAAGATCACCACGAGGGATCCGTCGGACCTGACGGGTAAGTCCTGCGGCTTCGACTTCGAGGACGGGGTCTGTACGGTGGACATCGCCGACGGCGACATCCGCGCGGATCAGGGCCTGCAGAATGCCAAGAGTATTCACGGGTGTCGCGTCGAGGTGCTCGGCGTCATCGACGACGACGGCGACTTCACCGCCAAGAAGAAGAAGAAGGCCGAAGAGAAGAAGCCCGAGGAGAAGCCCACCGCCAAGAAGGACGAGGGCAAGAAGTAGGTGGCCCGTCCATCTGTCACGAGGGTCAAGCGATCGCCTTTCAGGGGACGTGCCTCCAAGGACGATCCTAGCAAGGTAGTCATCCGTATTCGCGCTGCGCGGAGGCGCCGGTTCAAGAAGGACCGCTCCGCCTCCGCCCGCAGCGCGAATCGCACGTTGGCGAGGGTGAAGAAGAGGTAGCCATGGCCGAGCTGTTCGCAGAACCCCACACCGTCACCCAGAGGCGCGCGGCCGTGGCCCGCGACGCGGACGACAACGTGGCGGAGCAGGACTTCGACGGGTCGCCGGCGCTGGACCGCCAGCTGGAGTGCATGGTTCAGACGAGGGGCGGCGACATCACGACGGACAACGAGGGCCGCATCTTCGAGCTTGAGGGTGTGATCTTCACATCCGAGTCCGATGTGAAGGTCGACGATCTGTTCACCGTCTCGGAGACCGGGTTGACTGGCCGCTTCAGAGCCGCGGCCGTCGCGCCGAAGTTCGACATCGACGGGGTGTACCTCCACACGGAGGTCGGACTGGAGAAGGAGATCAGGCGCTGATGGCCGATCAGGTATTCACCGACTTCTACAGGCACGTGTTCAAGGCTCTGAGCGCGGATCCGACGATCAGTGCCGCGGTCGCAGCCCAGAACATCCGCCCGTCCAACGATCCGATCGAGCCGACCACGGGCCCGGTGATCTACTACTCGTGGACGAGCAGCCAGTGGATCAAGAGACGCAAGCGTGGTCAGGGCACGTTCAACATCACGGTCGCGTCGGAGAAGAACAAGAGGGTGGCTCTCCAGCTCCTGGAGCAGGTGCGCGAGGTGCTGCAGCCCAGGACTCTGCGGGACGCGGATAACAGGGTGATCCCGAGCAAGTTCGAGGAGAACGAGGCGTTGACGGACGACTCTATCGGACTGTCGGAGAGGTTCGAGGCATCCACGTCGTACGACGTCCGCCTCATCAAGGCGGCGTAGATGCCACACACGGGGCAGTCTCCACCCACCGCACGCGGACGTGCGCGTGGCAAGGTCGCGGTCTTCACCAAGCGGGTGAACCACCCGGGCACGGCGGCGCAGCCGTTCCTGAGGCCTAGTATCATCGCCGCGAGGTTGTTCGTCCGGTCGAGAGCCGGGAGGATACTGACACAGGCGCCGCGGAAGAACCCTACCGCGGTTGTGAGGGACCTGGACAGACTCGTCAAGCAGGCGGCGTTCGCTGCGCAACGGAGGGCGCAGCAGTTAGCGGCCGTCGACACGGGCCGATTGAAGGGCAGCATCAACGTCCGCCAGGTGGCGGTGATGCAGTACACCGTCGGTACGAACGTCGTGTACGCAGTCCACGTAGAATTCGGGACGAGACCACACATCATCCGCCCCGTCAACAAAAAGGTCCTGCACTTCATGTCGAAGCGCGGTGGCAACAAACGGCGAAGGACGCGACGCGGTCGAAGCCGCCGTCGGTAAACGGTCAAGTGACCTGCCTAACCAGGTCGCGTTCACCAGGAGGAAGTGGAAATGGCACAGGGATTCTTCGAGGGAGGCAATGCGGAGAACTACACGATCGGCGGAATCCGAGCGTGGTTCAACCGTCTGATCGACGGTGCCGCAACGCCCAAGGAGTTCGAGGGCTTCTTCGACCTCGGCAACGTTGTCGAGGCTCCGCAGGAGTCAGAGAAGGAGGAGGTCGAGCACTTCACGGCCAAGACCGGGACGCGCAAGCGCGACCGTCTCGTGACCCGCGACATTTCCGAGGACATCGTGCTCACGCTCGACGAGCTGAGCATCGAGAACCTCCGGCACTTCTTCCGTGCCGGGACCGTGACGGACGTCGCCGCCTCCGCAGGCGGCAAGTCGGTCGACGACGAGGTCATGTCGCTGACCCGCACGGACACGCGCTTCCTGCGCTTCGGGCGCAACGCGGCCACGATCGTGGTCAAGGACCTCACGGACGTGACGACGTTCGTGCTGGACACCGACTACTCCGTGGTCGAGGTCCTCGCGACGGGCGGCGATTCCTGGAAGGGGATCAAGCGCATCGCGGCCGGCGCGATCACGGACGGCCAGCTCGTGCGGGTGGACTACGTGTCGGACATCGCGGTTCACCGCCTCATCAAGCCCCAGGTGGTCTCGAACGTTGAGGGGCAGCTCGTGCTGATCGGCGCGTCCGACACCGGCAACGAGTTCATCCGCCACCTCAACAACGTGCAGATCGACCCCGAGGGCTCGTTCGACTTTGACGACGAGGACTTCAGCACCTTCCAGTTGCGGGTGGCCATCCTCGACGATTCGGACGACATCGCGAGCGAGCCGTTCGGCACCCTCGAGTTCTACGGCACCGGGTTCGACCTCGCATAGACGCAGCCTGAACACTACGTAGGATGGAAGCTCGTAAGAGGTTGCTTCTACGGAGGAAAGGTCATGAGCAAGACGAACAACTACGATCGGCCGAAGCTGTCCGGTATCAACGACACCGGGATGGACATGACGCTGCTGGTGGGTGAGAAGCCGGATGCCCCATCGGCGATCGGCGGGACCGGGAGTACGGCGGAACTGGACTGTCGCGTGCAGGCGGACGCGGATGAGTCGGGCGGCGCGGATGTGCAGGACCTTTACAAGATCGAGGTTCTTCCCGCCGTCGCTTTGTCCGGTGCTCAGACAGTGAAGATCACTGTCACTCCCATCAAGGGAGATGCATCGGAGGGCACACCGCAAATCATCACTGTGACGCACCCAGAGAATATGGATGCGTGGCAGAGCGCGGCTGGGAGAGCGCGACAAGCCTGATCTGCGCTACCAACACTAGGGAGGAGAGAGCTCCATGGCGAGTTCAGACACTAAGGACAGTAGGAGGAGAAAGAAAGTGGCTAAGAAGAAAGCATCGCAGGACCGCCTGGAGAAGGCGATCAGAGACAAGACGAAGGAGATCACGATAGACGGAAGGAAGTTGACCCTCCGTAAGTGGTCGCTCCGCCAGGGGATGAAGCTCGGCGCCAAGATCGCCAGCGTCATTCGCGAGGCAATGCCGACCGGCAACGTCGCCGACATCATGCACGCCAACGTAGAGCAGATCGTTCTCGACAACGAGGGCAACTTCATTGACGTCCTCGTGTCGTCGGTGGAGAGGTGCTTCGACGGGGACGGCGACGGCCGGCGTCAAGCCGCATCAGATTGGGTGGACGATCTCGCCTTAGAGGATGGCCTCGAGCTGTTCTCCGAGATCGCGAGGATGAATATCCGCCCTTTGATACTAAAGCTCGGCGAGATGAACAAAAATCTGATCCCCGGGCTAAATCAAAAAGACGGAAGCGGGAAGCCCGAGGTGTCGCAACCGCAGACCTCGTCGCCGAGCTGATAGCCGCAGGGCACCCACCAGAATGGGTGATGGACGACTACTCCGCGGATGAGTTGCAGGTACACTACGAGGCGGTTATCCGCCGCCGCGCGAACGTGACTAAGCTCGGGGCAATCGCGGTGCGGGTGGCGAACAACGCGAAGAACAGGTCGTTCCAGAAGTATCTGAAGGAGCTCGACCTGACGGGTTGGCGGATAGACACACAGATGGGCAGGATCGGGATGGACGTCGGGAGTTTCTTCTTCGACCTCGACAGGAAGTTGACCAAGGGACGGAAACGCTGATGGCCACAGTCGAAGAACTACTAGTCAAGATCGGCGTCGACCCCGTCAGCGTCAACCAGTTCCTCCAAGACATCAACAGGGTAGTGGATAAGGCCGAGGATCAAGAGGTCAACATCTCCGTCCAGACGGCGGCTGGCCGAAACCTCGCGACCGTCACCGCCTCCACCGCCGCCCTCGGCGCCGCAGCGCAGCGGACCACCACCGCGTTCCAGCAGGGCCTCGACCAGGTCAAAACTTCCGCGAATGAGCTGCGCACAGGACTGCTCGCGCTGAGCGCCGTGGCAGGGATCGGTCTGGCCGGTTCCATCCGCGCCGCTCAGGAGGAGTCCAAGAACTTCGCGGCCGCGAACGTCATTCTGAAATTGAGTAACGAAGATCTGGGTAAAGCGCAGGAGGCTCTACGTAAGGTAGCTGATGACGTCGGTCTAACCTTTCAGGAGGTCTCAGCAGCCCTGTTCGACGTCGCGTCCGCAGGATTCAAAGGCGCTGAGGCGATAGACATCACCACCGTCGCGGCGAGAGTGGCCGTTCCCGCGAACACGTCAGTCGCCACCGCGTTCAATGCCATCGCCACGGCGATGAAGAACTTCGGGTTCGAGGCGGCCGACGCTGGCGACGCTCTGGTCAAGGTTGCGGATCTGTCGCGCGCTTCGTTGGGCGGTATCGCCGACGCGCTCGGGATTCTCGGCCCCATCGCGGGCCAGGCCGGCATCAGCTTCGCCGAGATCGGTGGTTCGCTGGCTCAGATCACCGAGCAGGGGCTCAGTGCCGACCTCGCCGCGACAGCGCTACAGGCAACGCTAATCGCGTTCATCTCCCCGAGTGAGAAGGCCAGAAGAACCTTCGAGAAGCTTGGCATCGCGACTGGCGATGCAGCTTTCAGATCGCAGACCCTTGCGGAGAAGATCGATCTCATCAAGGAGGCCGCCCGCACAGGAGGGGTGGAGGTCTCCGAACTTTTCGACAATATCCGCGCCTTTAGAGGCGCTGCGATCCTCATCAAGAATTCGGACGCCGTCGCGCAGAAGGTCGAGGAGATCGGGGACGCGGCCGGCAGAACTCAGGAGGCGATCGACAGCTTCTTCAGTCAGGCCGGCCCGCAGTTGGACAAGCTTGGTGCGTCGTTCATCAACCTCGTCACGATAATCGGGGCGGATCTGCTGGACGCGCTGCTGCCTACGATCAAGGCGCTCGAAGAGTTCATCCGCACTAACAGAGACGTGATAACAGAGATCGCCAAAGTCGTCATCACCGTAGGTCTAGTCGTGGCCGGCATCCTGCTCTTCGTCTTTGCTGCCAAGCAGGCTGTGGCGGCAGTCGGGTTATTGGTCGGCGGTCTTAATCTGCTTGCCGGCGCGCTCACCGCAAACACCGCCGCGACCGCCGCTAACACCGCGGCCAGAGCGTCAGCGATCTCTCCTGAGCTATTCCAGTTCTTTGCCATAGTGAGGACTTTCCTCACGTCCGAGACGAGGTCGGTCATCGCCCTGGCCAGGGGTTACCTGGTACTGGCCGCGGCCAGGATCAAGGCCATAGCCGGGCGCTTCCTGCAATCCTTAAGGGAACTGCCGTTTCTGTTCAGGCGACAAACTGAGGCCTTAGCAGCCAACGCTTTCGCTCTGAACAGGAACTCTGTCGGGTTGGGCGCACTCAATGCCGAGGCTGCGAGGCTATCGCCGACCCTGGCGAAGAACATTAAAAACGTCAGTCTGCTCAGCAACGCGCTGGGTGTGCTGGGGGCAGCGGTTATCGGTTTTCAGATAGGCAGCTTCGTAGATTCATTTTTCGGATTCAGCGAGGCAGTCCGCACGGCTGCAAAGACGAGCACGCAGTCCGCCGCCTCTATAGTCGGGTCGCTCGCAGCGCTGTCTCTGCCAGTGATTAACGTGCTGTTTGTTATCGCCCAGTTGGAGAACGCACTGGAGAAAGCCAACCAGCAAAAACTTCAGCCCATAGAGGCGGCCGAATTGAAGGAGGACATCGTTCTTCTCGAGCGGTTCAATAGGATCCTCAACGAGGGCCGTGACATCTCAGAGCGCAGGGCCTTCCTAGAGGCCATCAACGATCAAGCCAGGATCGTGTCCCTCGAAAAATTGGAGAAACAGGGTCAACTCAACGCCGCTCAGGCTGGCGACCTCGCCGCTACCAGACTGAGACTCGCTGCAGCGACGGAGACTGTTATCCAGAAGGAGAGGGAGGTCGGCGAAGTCAGCACTGTATCAGCCGACCGTCGCAAGAAGTTGGAAGCGGCCGAGAAGAGCCTCGCCAAACTACGCGCTACCATAGCGCGGGATCTCATCACCATTCGCCAGGGTGAGGCCGCGTCTGAGATCGACGCGCTGCAGACCTCGCTCGACAAGAGGGTGGAGTTCCTGCGCAAGATCGGCGCGATACAGATCGCGGAGGTTCGCGACACCCAGGAGAAGATCAGGAAGGCCAGGGCAGCGGAGGAGGTGGATCAGACCGGCTTGAGGGCACTGCTAGAAACGCTGCGCCAGCAACGATCGGACTTAGCCAGGACGCTCCAGGACATAACCGATCTATTCGAGATCGCCCAGGCCAAGATCATCGCAACCGGCGCGAAACGCGTCGAGGAACTCCGCAGGCAGGGCGAGCAGGAGATCGCCATAGTTCGCCGGACCGCGGACGCCACGATCCGTGAGCAGCGCAGGATAGTCACGGAGGCCGAGCGCGAGATCGCGAATCTGCGCGCCGTGAGAGATCGCGGAGTCGCGGACGCGACGTCCTTCCTCGAGAGGTTGAGGGACGCCGCCATACGCGAGTTGGACCCGGCGCTCGCCCAACTGCGCAGATTCGAGAAGGAGGCGTTTCAGGGGCTCACTGGAGCGACCGCGCAGCAGGCCGCGGCGAGCATCGAGTTCATCCGCAAGCAGCTTGAGAAGCTCGCTGGGGCTACCCAAGAGGAAGCCGACGCGCAGAGAGAGCTCAAAGAAACTACCGAGAGGCTCGCAGCAGCCGAGGACGAGGGGGCGCAGGTCCAACTACTCGAGCAGCAGACCGCTCTCGAAGAGAAGCTCGCCAATCTGCAGGCTCGCAGGGAGATCAGAGCCAAGGCCGCGCAGGCCGCGGAACAGAATCTTACTGAGGTAGCGGAGAGCGCCGCGGCCCGTCAGCTCGAGAGTCAGACTAAGATCGAGGACCAGCAGGCTAAGATCGAGGCTGCGAATCTTCGCATCGCTGACGTCAAGACATTGCTGGCCGCTCGCGAGAAGCTGATAGGCGTGGAACTCGAGGCCAACATCAGGCGCACGCAGCTGCTCGTCCAGGCTGAGCTGGAGAGGGCTCGCGTGCAGGTGGAGTTCTCCAAGCTTCTCGCGCAGGGTTTGGTGGATACCGGTTCCGCTGAGACCGCTAGGAGGGCTCTCGAGGCGGCAACCGAACGCGTAAAGACGTTGCAAGCCGAGACGGCCATCACTCTAGACAAGCAGCGCGAGGCGGTGGGCCTCCTGGAGCAGAAGGCAGAGGACGCCTTCGACGCGCTGACCAGGGAGACCGACGCACAGGCGGAGCGCGCGAAGAAGGCGGCGGAGGTCACGGCTCGGCTGGTTCCGTTGGCGGACGAGACAGCAAGACGCGTGGCAGCGGCGCAGACCGCCGAGAGTGAGTTCGTGAGTTCGGTGGATAAGATACTCGCGGCGAGCGGCGAACTCAATACCAGCTTCACGGCCTTCGCCAGTACCGTGGTGACGAAGAACGAGGAGCAGGCGCAGGTCAACAGCAATACCGCGAGGCAGATAGCCGACCTACAAAGTCAGTTAGCGGCCACGCAACTCTCGCCTGCGGACGAACAGAGTGGCGGAGGGTTGGACTAATGGTCGACCTTAAGATGGACGGCATCCGCCGCTGGAAGTTCACCTCGTCAGCCGGTGTGATCGAGCTGATCAACACGGATTTCTGGATCGACTACGACTCGACCGTACAGGGGACCGGAACGGCCGAGCTGTCCTTGACGCTCACCAACATCTGGCAGCACAGCGATCTCGATCTTCTACAGGGACTCGCGAGGCGGAAGTTCGTAGAGGATCGCCTGAAGGAACTGCACTGGGATCACGTCGGCAAGAAGGGCACACTGATAATCGACGAGGGCACTCCGCAAGAAGTGACCATAGACGGCGTTACGCTCCTGGACGTCGTCACGGAGATGGGCGACCTCAACGACCTGATGGAGTACTCGCTGGTCTTCAGCTTCCCGCTCACGTCGTCCAGTGGTACGGGTGGAGTGGAGATCGCGCGCGAGTTGTCGTTCCTCGCCTGGGGCCACAACTTCGCGCAGAAGTCCGAAAAGCTCAACCTCTCCCCATGGAATAACCAGAACTCCGGTGGACTGACACCGGACGACATAATCGCACCTGACGGCGCGCTCACCGCAGATAAGTTGACGGACTCGGACGGCGGGAACTTTTTCAGGGTGCAGCAGACCGTGCCACTCGGTAGTACGAAGCCAGACCTCTACGAGTTTACCCTGTTCGTCCCCGTGCTTAGCTCTCAGACCCTGTGGCAGGGGTTCATAGCGGAGGTGGCTGGCGGCGGAACACCAGTTGACACAGCGTACACCATAGATCAAGTGAATGGCGCGCTTGTGCTAAGGGCCGGATCCGTGGCAGCGCAATTTACCAGGGTGGACAGATTCAACGCGGACTGGTGGAGGATAGGGATCAGACTTCAGAATAACGCCAGCGGCAATGATGATGCCGTCATCAGGCTTCAGCCGACGGTTAACACAGATGGTACCGGTACCTGGGTGGCCTCCGTCACGGGAGATAACCACACCTGGGGATTCCAGGTCTCGCGGGTGCACGCGAACAAGACGTCTCTGATCCCGTACGTCCCCACTGACGCCGCGGCGATAGGGACCACCCCGCTCGCGCCGAGTCTGGAGAACTACGTCATAGCGCGGGAGAGGGAAGACCGCGCGGTGTTCAAGGACGTGTTCCGCGCGTCGCCCATCAGAGTGGCAGGAAGTCCCGGGCGCGTGCGGCTCAACGTGGTGGGGATCAAGCAACTGACCACACAGACCGAGGCTACTCTGCTACAGAGGCAGGAGGCCGAGGGGATTATAGAAGCGTGGAACGACCTGGTCGGGAAGGACGGCCTACTCAGAATCGACAACGGTGTGACCGGCGAGGAGCAGATCGCCGCTCACCTATCGGGCGTGAGCATCGGGGATCTGAGACTTCCTGACGCGGTCACGTTCGATCTACGGTTCGAGACGGAATACTCAGAATGACAACAGCACTAGAGACCGTCACAGGCTTGACGGTAGAACACAAGACGCTCACTGCTAACGGCGCGGCTGTGCTACAGGTCAGGCACGACGTTCCGATCGACAGTCTGCTCATTCTGAAGGAAGGCGAGTCGGTATCGTATACCGACTTCGAACTGGGTCTGCAGTTCAAGGGCAAGATCACCACAGTCAGACCGAACTTCGCGACGGGCGAAGGTCTGCAGTACATCTGCGCCGACGCTTACCGCACATTGGCGAAGACCCCAGGGTTCATCACCGGCGATAACGGCAAGAAGTCCGCCAAGGTGAAGTTCCTTGAGGGGACGTTGATGAAGTCGGCGCTCAACGCGCTGCTGATAGAACTTCCCATCTCGATTATCTTCCCGGGAGGAGTTGACCTCACCGACCTACCCAATCCCGTAATCCCGACCACGGACAAGGGTGGGCAGTTCCTGGATACCTGGATTGACGACCTTCTAGAGAACACTGAGGGTGGCATCGCGCAAGTTGAGCTCGATTCGAACGGCGATCCAGTCCTCAAGTTCAGGGACTTCTACGCGCAACCAGACATCACTCTCGAGATAGGTAACTTCAATACTCTGTCCCCTGTGGGCGGCGGTGATCCTGTGCTGGAGCAGGCCAACGCCGGTAAGACGCTCGATAGGAAGTTCAAGCGTATCGTCATCGAGGGTTGCGGGGAGTTCACCAGGCGGGAGGACGTCTTCATAGCCGGAGTCGGCACACCTCTCGGTGATCCTGACGACACGACCCGCTGGAAGTTTACCTTCCCGGAGAAGAGGGTCACCGGTCGATTCCTCGATCCGGATGGTAAGTGCTTCGACATCTTCATCATGAAGTTCCAGCAGGGTTTCAGCACGGGTCTGGAGTTCTCGAACTTCTTCATTAACCCGGCCATCTTCCTCTTCGAGGAGTTGGACGGGCAGATGTTCGCGTTAGTGGACACCCGTATGGTGGGATCGAGTAATGTCACCGTAGTCACTACGCAGGCCTGGTTCACGTACACTTCGTACGACGGACCAATCATAGCGGACAAGATCAGCGCCGACGCAGCGCTCGACAACGAGGGCGACTACTGGGAGGACATGCCCGAGTTCTTCAAGTACACCGACGAGAATGCGGTAGTAATAGTAGACGACGCCACGAAGATGCAGCCGTTCGCAGACGCTCTGTTCAAGAGGTTCAGCGAGCTGCCTGATCTGAGTGGCAGCGTCAGGATTCACGTGAAGGGAGTGAAGTCGGATCTTAGGATCGGCAGCCGATTGACTAATTCCGAGTTCGAGAACGCGCGGATCCACAGGATCAATATCGACTATGTGGAGAGATCGCGCATCCTGGAGGTCAGCACTCTGCCGATCCGCGAGACGTTCGCGCTGCTTAAGTTACAGCGTGCGCAGAAGACTCTCCCGCGTGGTGGGTGGCTAAGGAATAAGTCCAACGACAACCAAACCAACTGCTTCTGCGGCGGACCGATATGGACCGACGACGGCGGAGGTGGTGTCGGTGGCTTGCTCGGCAATCTCGGTCGCAACGTGGACGGTGAGAGCTGGGAGTGCATCCAGTGTCACTGTCAGCGGTTGAACAACGCCAACGGTCAGTTTGCCACTGAACTGGATTGCGAGCGGGTTTGCAACGACGATGGCCCAGCGGGGTACACTTTCGTTGACTGTGCCGGATGTGTCTGCGCGGAGCAGGGCGGAGATTTTGCCACGCGCGCCGATTGCGAGGCGGCAAATCCCAATCCGATAAACGACACAGACTGCGATTTCATCTGCGACGACGACAACGGGTGTCAGGCGGTGGGCACCGGGCAAGGGCAGTACGGAACGCTGGCCGCCTGTCAAGCCGCCTGTGAGGGCGGAGGTGAAACTGGTAGCGGAGACCCTGGCAACTTACATAGTCTGGGCAGCGGAGCTCCACCGACCGCGCCGACCACGGACACCGTGACTCCTCAGGCTCCGGCCGGAACGGGTCCATGCGCGGAGTCGGTCGCTCCACAGACATTCACCATCGTGGCCCCCAGTTTCGCCGGCGCGAGTAGCGAGACACCGGTCGTCACGCTCATCAAGGACATCATCACGGATTCGTGCGGGAGGGTGGTTTCAGTGGTCGAGCACCCGCCATTCAGCGTCGTGCCCAAGTGGCAGTAGGGGAACAGCATGGACAGTAAGAAGAGAGGCTGCCGAGGCTGCGGTAGTGCTCAGGCGGACCAACCGCCGGTTCTTGAACTGCGCGACGGTCAACTCGTTGAGGTGAAGCCCGCGCAGAAGAAGCGCTCGTTGTTGGATAGCGCTAAGGAGATGATCGAGGTTAAGCGCGGGGGTCGGGTTCAGGAGAAGTACCGCGCTGTCCGAGAGATGATCTGCCGCCATTGCCCGGAGGAGACATTCGACGATCGCGGCCGGCCGACAGGGGAGAAGCTCTTCCGCACCCACCTCAGGAGACCGTACTGTGGGGTTCCGTGGTACGGCAAACTGACGAAGCGCGACGTGCACCGCCTGGGTTGTGGGTGCAACCTCGACGACAAGGTCAAGTGGGAGGACTCAGCCTGTCCCCGCGGTAGGTGGGGACCTGGCAAGAAGTTCGGCGCCGGGGTCCACACGATATTCGATAACCGCAGCGAGGGGACGCTCGAAGGTGTGGCCGACGTTCACGTCATGTCCAGAGACCACCAGCCAGACGTAACGGGCATCGGCGATACGTTAGCTTTCCTACCACTCATGCGCGCGTACGCGAAGGCCAATCCCGAGACTCGAATCCGGTACGCCATCATGGGGGCGACGGAAGAGTGGGCCAGACTCGGCTACGACGATCTAACATTCGAGGACGACGGGGAGAGGGACCACGGGGAGCTGGACGTCTGGGGTTCTCACACGCACCTAGCCGGCATTGATCGGATCTGCGTGGAGAAGGGATGGGTCAGGCAAGAGTACTGGGCCGATCGACTCGGCGTGGAACCAGAGAAGTTCAAGCTGACCCCTGATCCTGAATGGCTGCTCCAGGAGAAGCAGGGATTGGCTGAGCCGCTACTCGAGGGCAAGCCAATCGTCGGGCTGTCGCCGTTCGCTTCGATGAACGTGCAGAGGACATGGCCCGCACACCACTGGCTCAAGCTGCTGCAGATGCTGCAGGACGAGGGGATCTACGTCTACCTGCTGGACGGCCCCGATCAGCGCAGGACCGCGTGGTTCAACTGCGAGAGGCTGCTCGGAGTTCCTGCGGCCAGGGCCGTCGCGAGGATGAGCCTGACCACCCTGCACATCGGCAACGACTCCGGGATGAATCACCTGTGCGGGCTGACGACGTCCAGGGGACTGGCGATCTGCGGGCCGACGAGGGGCGAGCAGGTCTTCGGGTGGTACGGTAACATCGAGACCATCCAGGCGGAGGGCTGGTGCGTGGGATGCTACTGGGAAACGGCGAAGGGATTCGCTCTCCCGTGCAAGATGGCCTGCGAACCGATGTGGGATCTGAAACCAGAAGCAGTGTTCCAGCGAGCACTGCAACTCATAGCAGAGGAGGACGAGGCATGAGGATCATCCGGATATTGATACTGGCGGCAATGCTCGCGCTGCCCGTGTCAATGATTACTAGCGAGCAGGCCTACGCGCAGGACGGAGAACCGGAGATAACGGCCCCAGTTCCAGCGGCAGAGGCACCGGCTGAAGCACCGAAACCTACTGAGGCGGCGAAGCCAATCGAAGAGAAGAAGTCCGACGAGACCGCGCCAGCGTCGTCCGCCCCGGAGGTGGCGGTCACTCAGCCCAAGTGGCTGAAGGCGATCGGAATGGCGTGGAAGCCACTACTTGCGATCCTCCTCGCGCTGGCCATAGCAAAAGTGGGAGTATCCGAAGCGGGCAAGGCGTTCATCCGAGCCGGCTTCACCGTCATAGACATGACGTACCTCTCCTACGTGCAGCCCGCCAAGGACCCAGATAACAAGGACGTCGAGTGGAACCCAGCCGAAGCCAGGAAAAGAGCTTGGCAGACGTTCAAGAAGTCAGCCCCGATGCTCATCAAGCTGCTCTACGTTTGGAAGGGCAAAGAGTGGGGTGAAGCCATGATGCACAAGTTCGCCAATATGCGAGCGAAGAAGAACAAGGAGTAGTCCGTGTCCATCATATTGGACCTACTCAAATCCATCATCGGCGCGGTGATCGGCGAATTGTTCGATCAGCTGCGCATGGAGGACACCGTTGAAGACACCAGACCGCTACTTGAGGACTTTGACGTGGATCGTGGTCCTGATGACATGGCTCACCTTGACATCTTCGACGGGGTGCTTGACGAGAACGACGACGGTGTTCGTCCGATCGACCCGTTTACCTGAGGAAGTGAAGGGCTTCGCGCGACTGGCGCAGCAGAGGGCAGACATAACGGTCAAGGGCGTGATGGTGAAACAAGCCGACGTGGGCGGTAGGGTGGTGCTGCTGGACTCCGACCTTGCCGCCCTCGTCAGGATCAAGCTGAGACTGCAGAAGATACTCGCTGATCCCGCGCTGAAGAGCGCGATCAACGCCAAGGGATTGTGACGGAGGGCAGGACATGACCAGGAAGAAAGCCGGTAAGGCGAAGCGCAAAGCCAAGAAGGTGCAGCGCAAGGTGGGGAAAGTCCTCGGGGAGTTCAAACGAGGGACGCTCCGCAGCTCGTCTGGCAAGAAAGTGACGAGTAAGAAGCAGGCCATCGCGATAGGTTTCAGCGAAGCAGGCGCTTCGCGTAAGAAGAAGAAGGGGAAGAAGCGCAAGGCACGGCGCAGGAGGTAGCTATGGCGTCCCACCTCGGACGTAGCACATCACGCAAACCACCCAAGCGGAGGCGCAAGGCCCAGGTACGCAGCAGGAGTCGCGCGAAGAAAAGAAAACGCAGACGCATGCGTCGGTAAAAGTGTACAGGTAATTGCGCTCTACCCCTAGCCCTAGGGGTAAGCCCTACCCCCTCACACCCAGGCGTTCGGGACCTAGCCCCCTACGTACGCAATTACCGTAACAACCACAAGAATAGAAGGAAGCACAACAAAGGAAGCGAGCGCAGGTAAACGGACCGTAAAACTGATTTATTAAGAAGTGTACTTATGGTCTTTTACGTGGTATAATGTAGATCCACGCTTGAGGGAGGGTGGCACAAAACCACCGGGTTCTTCACGCGCACATTACGAAGGACGGAGAGGATCATGGGAATCATGCAAGAGGAAGTAACGAAGACGAAGCTGTTCACGCTCTCGGTTTACGACGAGCGGCACTTCATCCTCCACTTCGCGTCGCTCGACGCGGAGACCTACAACTACGCTCACGGGCTGGTCGCTGGTTTTCCCGAGCGTAGGTATCGCAAGTCCATCAACGCCTGGATCATCCCGTTCACCGAATCAACGTTCGACTACCTCGCCCTCAAGTTCACCGATGAGGAGTACGAGGTGGACTCGGATGCGCGTGTGGTCATCGACTACCACATGCGGACCCGCGAGTCGCTGAGCAAGAAGGAGATGCGCCGTTGGGAGTACGTGTTCGACGGTAAGGTGCCGGAGATCAAGCACGAGCCGAGGACGAAGGCGTACAACCACCAGACTGTGTGCCTCGACGCATGGCACGGATCCGAGTACTTCGGTGTGCTCATGGACACTGGCGTCGGGAAGACTTGGGTCGCGGTGAACGAGGCCTGCTGGTCCGCGAACGAGAAGGTCGCGGCTGGGGGGTCGGCGTATAAATTGTTGATCGCCTGTCCAAAGTCTCTGCGCGGTACGTGGATGGCGCAGCTGAACGAGCACCTGCCCGAAGGCTATCCTTATTGGGTGAAGCGCGTGAGGGGTGGTCGGGTCTACGCAGTTCAGGACTGCATCAACTTCGTCAAGGTCAAGGACTACAAGCTCAAGGTTTTCATCTGCTCGTACGAGCAGGTCAAGAACATGCAGGAAGAACTCATCAAGATGAAGTTCGACCTGTTCGTGCTGGACGAGTCCACCCACATCAAGAACCCCGGTGCCAAGCGCACGAAGGGCTGCAACGAGGTCGGGGACTCGTGCTCGCGAAGGGCGATCATGACCGGCACGCCGGTTGCGAACAACGTCCTCGACCTCTACTCGCAGTTCAGGTTCCTGCAGGACGGGTGCCTCGGCTACGACACCTACAAAGGATTCAAGAACCGTTACGCGGTCGTGTCGCGACTCGAGAGTGGGTGGGAGCAGATCCAGGGTTATCAGAACATCGAGGAGCTCAAGCACCGTATGGCGAAGTGCTCCTTCGTCGTGCGCAAGAAGGACTGCCTCGACCTACCTGAGAAGCAGTACATGCTGCACCCCGTCGAGATGGGACCTCGTCAGCAGTCGATGTACGATCAGATGGCTCAGCACTTCCTCACTACCCTTGAGGAGGACATGAGCACGGTCGTCGGCGAGGGAATGGTGTCGGCAAAGATCATCCTCACGCAGTACCTCCGCCTCTCGCAGATATGCTCGGGCTTCGTCAAGACCGAGGAGGGCGACGAGGTAGGCATCAAGGACGGCGACGTCAAGCTGCAGCTGCTCAAGGAGCTGGTCGAGACGTTCGACCCGAACAACAAGTTCATCGTGTGGTCGCGGTTCACGTGGGAGGTCAACGCCATCACGGACCTGCTCGACGCCATGGGCGTCGGTTGGGGTAGGCTGAAGGGCAAGGACAGCGAGAAGAAGCGGGACGCGGCGATCGAGGGATTCAATCGTGACGACCTCGACGTGAGAGTGATCGTCGGAGACCAGGGTTGCGGGGGATACGGACTCACGCTGCTCGGCACGAAGGACCACCCCAACTCGGACATTATCTACCTGAGCAATGACTTCTCCTCGCTCAAGCGCGGACAGTCGGAGGATCGCGGTCACAGGATCGGGATGCACGGCACCGTCACGTACCACGACATCGCCTGCGAGGATTCGATGGACTACGTGATCGCCAAGAGGTTGCAGAGCAAGAAGGAGATGGGCGACCTGGTGAAGGACTACGAGTCGATACGGAGGCTTCTGCTTGGCCATGCCTAGAAAAATCTACACGCCCAAGAGGCTCGGACACGACTACTCTGACGCGGAGAAGTACGGCGAGATATTCGTCGTGTACGACAAGCACCAGAGCCCGTTCCAGATCCGCACAGCGCGGGAGATCGCGGAGGACTTCCTCAAGCAGCACCCACCGAACGACGGCGATCTGCTGCTGGTGAGTGGCCCCGCGACGCTCAACATAGTATTGGCGAACTGCATCCTGACGAGGATCAGACGGCTCGGCATGCTGATCTTCCACGCGCGGGATCGCATCTACATCGAGAGGGAATACTACAGTGAGTGCGACACCACGACAGGACAAGCGGGATCATAGCGAGGTAGTCGGCAAGCTGCTCGAGCTGGAGCCGAAGATCAACGTCCTCCTTGATGAGGTGGCGTTGTACCTGGAGCGCGCTCCGGCTGAAGCCGTCACCATTGACCTCCAACGCTTAGGCGACCTCGTCCTCGCCATGGACAATATCAAGATCCAGTGTGAGGAGGGCAGGAAGGCGGTCAACAGGATCGCCCATAAAGTGCACGACCACTTCTGTCGCGAGATAGTAGACGCGGAGGAAGTTCCGTACAGACATCCGAATGCAACGTTCACACCACACGTAGACAGCGAGTTCTCGATCAAGAACGCGGACGCTCTGTTCAGCCACTTGCAGATAGCTCAGGGGCTGTCCCAGAAGGAGGCGTACGATCGATTCGTAGAGTTGGCGCAGAAGAAGTCCGAACGCAAGAAGCTGTGCCAGTCCTACCTTGAAGACGGACAACCCCTACCCGATGGGATGAAGGGGTTCAGTTGGGCGAAGGTCATCATCAGAAGGAAAAGGAGAAAAGGAAATGGCGGAGAAGAAGACAGAGGTAGCGAAGACGAGTTCTGAGGTTCAGCTACCGGCCTACGTGGAGGAGGCGGAGGGAACGCTGGAGCACGCTCGCGCGAGCGACTTCATCATCCCGCGACTCCTGCTGATGCAGTCGCTGTCGCCGCAGGTGGTGGACGGCGACGCGAAGTCCGGCGAACTCTACGAGAACGTGGAGGGCGCTCGGTTCGCCGAGTTGCTGGACAAGGACACCTCGGAATCGCTGGACTTCATCCCGTGCTACCACTACCTCGAGTGGTTCGAGTGGGCGGAGAGGAGCTCAGGCAAGGGCATCATCGCCCGCAGCACCGACCCGAAGGGAGTCCTGGCGCAGAGCGTCGCGCGCGGCGAGATGGTGCAGCGCGACGGACGCGACCTGTTCAAGGTGACGGAGTACCACAACTTCGTCAGCCTGTTCCCGGGCTACTCGCTCGAGAAGCCGGTGGTCATCAGCTGCAGCAAGACGCAGATCAAGAAGGCCCGCGCGCTGCTCACGCTGATCCGCTACCGCGGGCCGAAGGTTCCGCTGTACGCGGGCAAGTACACGGTCACGGGCATCAAAGAGCACAAGGCCGACTTCACGTACTGGAACTTCGAGTTCGAGAACGCCGGCTTCGCGGAGGAGGTCGAGTACGCCGCGTCGAAGGCGCTCTTCAAGGTCTGCAAGGAAGCCTACGGTCGGGGCGCCCTGCAGTCGCACGTCGACGAGGACGACGAGCCGAGCCGAGGCAACGAGAAGGACTTCTAGTCTCGAGCGAGGGAGAAGGGTGGTCCTGCTGGTAACGGCGGACAAGGTTGCTCCAACTACCTGAAACACCCCACTCTCCCTAGCACCTGCGAGGCGAGGAAGGCGGACGTGCAGCGTGGAAGGACATGCTACCCCGCTAGGCCCGAGGGTAAAAGTGCAGCCGAGGCCTCTTGAAGGCACAGCTGAAATATCGGGCGAAGAGCACATCCAATAGCCGGTGTCGAATCCGGTCACGTCCGTCTTCCAATATCACGGGGTCTCATGAGAAACTGCGCCATAGGTGGATGCGATCAGCGGCACCCGGACGTGTGCCCGAGCTGCACGCACTGGAATCCGTCTACCGGAAGCCGCTACTACTTCTGCGCGAGGTATCAGGCCTCGAGGGCCACGTGCGATCTACCGCACGAAGCCTGCGCGACCTGCGACTACTTCGAGGGCGATCTGTCCCGCACCATGGGGCCAGGTCGTCCGAACATGAGCGGCATCGATTGGAACGACCCAGAGCACGTCCGCAAGTACTACCGCGAGAAGATGCGCAGACGTCGAGCCAACGCGAAGCTGGCGGAGGGATTCGAGGTATGAGCGAGTTCATGCTGATCGACGGTTCGCTCATGGCCTACCGCTACTACGAAGCGATGCCGGACCTGTCGAACAGTTCAGGTACGCCGACGAACGTGGAGTACGGGATGCTCCGCGGTCTCGAATCCCTGGAGCGGAAGTACCCCGACGCGCAGCTCGTGCTGGTGTGGGATTCTCCCAAGGCCAAGAGCGAGAAGCAGAAGATCGACCCGCTGTACAAGGCGAACCGCTCGCCCGGCGGCAAGCGCGGTCTGTGGTCGCGGCTGGAGAGGTTGAAGGAGCGCGTGATCCGGCACAGGTGGGCTAACGCGAAGCTGGACGGGATTGAGGCCGACGAAGTAATGTACAGCATCGCACGCCACCTTGCACCGGCCTACCCACACGAGACCAACATCCCTTCCAAGAACCTAGTGCTCCTGTACACGAACGACGAGGATCTGCTGCAGACGATCACCGACAATATCATAGTGCTCAAGTCCCACCAGTCCAAGATATTCGAGTGGGACGGGGAGAAGGTAGTGGAGAAGTTCGGCGTCCACCCACACCAGCTCCCGCTACTCCGCGCGGCACTCGGTGACAAGTCCGACAACCTGCCTGGATGCGGATGCCTCGGCCGGCCGAAACTCGCGCAGGCCGTACGCGAGGCGTTCAAGGTCGCCTTCGAATCACGTCAAGTTTCAGCTGGTCCTGCCGACCTCGTCAAGAACATCGCGGAGAACCACGTCACGTGGTTCGGCCCTAAGACCAGGGTCAAGTGGGACGGCTTCGTGGCTAGCGGCCAGCTCCACCGCAACTTCGAGCTGATGCAGATCAGGCTCAACCCCGACGTCGAGACCGAGCGGGAGTTCTACCGCAGCAACCACGTGCGGAAGGTGACCATGCTCTGGGTGGAACCCACGCTGGAGGTCGAGCCGGTGGCGGAGGCCCTGGCCGAGTGGGAGATCAAGTCGCTGCGGATGTGCAAGGAAGTGTTCGCGAAGGCGGAGGACGACGAGGAGTTCTAGTGGCTGACGTCAACGAGACCCTGGCCTGGCTCGAGCAGTTTGACGTGCACGGCGAGTCGATAGGTGAGGACGAGTTCAAGACCCTGTGTCCGTTCCACGAGGACACGGAGCCGTCTTGCTCGATCAACCTAGACAAGCGTGTATTCAAGTGCTACGCGTGCGGAGCACAGGGCGACATCTTCAAATTCCTGGCTGGGAAGATCGGCAAGTCTAAGTCGGCCGTCCAGAAGCTGCTCAAGATTCAGAGTGCGGCAGGCGACCTCGACACCATCTCGCCTGACCTGATCCTCAAGTGGCACCGCGATCTGCGGGCGTCGAAGAAGTGGCTGAACGTCCTGAAGGGCAAGGGCATCGAACCGCAGACGGTGGACGACTACCTGCTAGGGATCGACGGTAAGCGCATCACCATCCCGGTGAAGAACAGAGCCGGCGACTTCGTCAATGTCCGCAAGTACAAACCCAACGCTGTCGCGACAGACAAGAAGACGATCAACCTCAAGGGGTACGGCAACGCGATGCTGTACCCTATGGAGGCTCTGGGCTTCGACGAGATCTTCGTAACGGAGGGCGAGTGCAAGGCTCTCCTGCTGAACCAGCTCGGGTTCCCGGCTGTGTCTCCGACTGGTGGAGCTGACACGTGGTCCGAGTCCTGGAACCTGCACTTCGCCGACAAGCGCGTGGTGGTGATCTACGACATAGACGACGCCGGCAGAGCCGGCGCGAACCGAGTGGCCAAGAACGTCTACCCCGTCGCCACCGACGTCCGGGTGGTCAGACTTCCCATGTCGCGCAAGGAGTACCGCAAGGGTGACATAACGGACTTCGTCGTGGCGCTTGGCCACGGCGCCGAGGAGATCCGCAGGCTGGTCGAGAACTCCGAGCCGTGGTCTCCTTCCATCTTCTTCGACGAGGGGGAGGTCGAAGACGAGAAGGTTCACACGATGCACCTGGCGAAGTCCTCGTCGGCCAAGTACTCCGGCAAACTGGTCGAGAGCGAGGTGGTCGTAAGCGCGAAGGACGTCGCTCCGTACATCGTGCCGAAGAAGTTCGAGGTCAAGTGCACGAAGGACAAGGAGATCTGCACGATCTGCCCCATCTTCAATTCCAAGGACGAGGGCACGGTCACGATAGACAACAAGCACCCGGTGCTGCTCGAGATGCTGAACATCCACAAGGACAAGCTGGCCCGCGTACTCCAACGGGCGGCGAGCATCCCGAAGCAGTGCGACGTCTGCCGATTCAAGATCATCGAGACGGTGAACATCGAGGAGCTCCGCCTGGTGCCCCAGCTCGGTATCAGCACGACCGAGGAGGAGCACGTCGCGAAGCGCGCATTCTACGTCGGCTACGGGATAGAGACGAACAGCCCGTACGTCATCAGGGCCAGGGTAGTCCCGGAGCCGAACACGCAGTACGCGACGATGATCGTCTACGAGGCCGAGGCCGCGCAGGATTCGCTGAGCACGTTCAAGCTCACGGAGAAGATGGCCAGGAGGCTGATGAAGTTCCAGCCGGACGCCTGGACCGAGGCCAGCGTGGATCAGAGACTCGACGAGATCTACGAGGACCTGGAGGCCAACGTCACCAGGATCTACCAGCGCCGGGACATGCACCTGCTAGTGGACCTGGTCTACCACTCCGTGCTCTACATCCCATTCCAGGGGAAGAACGTGAAGGGGTGGGTCGAGGGCATCATCCTAGGCGACTCGGGCCAGGGCAAGTCGGAGACCGCGTCGCTGATGCGGAACCACTACAGCCTCGGCGAGAAGTTCGACACGAAGGGGGCGACCGCGGCCGGTCTCCTGGGCGGAGCGATGGAGACGGCCAAGAGGTGGTTCATCACGTGGGGGATCATCCCGCTGAACGACAGGCGCCTCGTGATACTCGAGGAGATCAAGGGGATGAACCCCGAGGTCATCGCCAAGCTCACGGACATGCGGTCGTCGGGCGTCGCGGAGATCGTCAAGATCGAGAGGGCGAAGACCAACGCCAGGTGCAGGCTGCTCTGGATCAGCAACCCCCGCGCGGACAAGCAGATCATGTCGTACAACTTCGGGGTGGGGGCGATCAAGGAACTGATCGGCTCGCTCGAGGACATACGCCGATTCGACATCGCGATCCTCGTCGCGTCCGGCGAGGTCGACAAGAAGTGGCTCAACGTGTCGGACAAAGACCGTCCGAAGATCAAGGCCACCTACGACCAGGAGTTGTGCCGCTCGCTCGTGCTGTGGGCCTGGTCGATGGATCCGAAGTCGGTTAGGATAGACGACGACGCGCAGGCTCAGCTGCTCAAGTACGCCGGCGAGATGGGCGACAAGTACTCGTCGCAGATACCGCTAGTGGAGACGGCCGACCACCGGCTGAAGCTGCTCCGCCTGTCGGCGTCCCTCGCCGCACGGACGTTCTCAACCGATAACGGAGGGAGCAGCCTGACCGTGCGCAAGTGCCACGTCGACTACATCGCGAATTTCATGGACAAGCTCTACTCCTCCGCTGTGTTCGGCTACAACACGTTCAGCGACCTGCTACGGGGCGAGGACTCGCTGCACGACGAGAAGGAGATAATCAACGAGCTGTCCGCCATCCCCCACGCGAAGGACACGGTGAGATCGCTCCTCGAGAGCAAGGGCATCACGGTCTTCGACATAGCGGACCTGACCGGGATGGACATGGACAAGTGCCGGGAGCTGATCGGGTTCCTGGTGCGGAAGAACGCGCTGAAGAAGGGCAGGCGGGCGTACGTGAAGTCGCCGGCGTTCATCGCCCTGCTCAAGCGACTCCAGCTCGGCGACGAGTTGGAGAACAGGACGGCGGCAGACATCACTGGCGAGGAGGAGTTCTGATGATGGTCGTTCCCACCGATGTGTACCTGGAGCAGGTCAAGATCCAGGTCAGGACCAAGGGCCGGTACCCGACCGACAAGCACGAGGACCACAAGGACCGCTGCCTCCAGCTCGCGGCCGAGGTGTTCGAGGTGCTGGAGCTGGCCGAGTGGAAGCCGCACCGCCACGACCGGACCAAACCCATCGACAGGGAGAAGCTGAAGGACGAGCTGGTGGACGTCTACAAGTTCTGGCTGAACCTCCTCATCATCCACGGCATCGGACCGCAGGAGTTCGAGGACGCCTACAACAAGAAGCACGGGATCGTGCTGGACAGACTACGACAGGAGGGGTTATGACACAGGATGACAGGGCCGACAAGTTCGACATCGCCGACGAGAGGGTGAGGGTGGATCTGCTGCCGTCCCACCCGCTGGTCGAGATCGCGAAGGTGCTCACCCACGGCGCCGGGAAGTACGGGGCGGACAACTGGCGACGGGGCCTGGAGTGGAGGAGGTACTACGGCGCGGTGATGCGTCACATGCTCGCGTGGGAGGGAGGCGAGGACCTGGACCCGGACAGCGGACTGTCCCACCTCGCGTGCGCGGGATGCAACGTCCTCTTCCTGATCGAGATGGCCAGGACGCGACCGGACCTGGACGACAGGTTCAAGTACAAGGCCGAGCTGATCGGCGACTCCGACGTCAAAGTTCGCTACCTGCCGCGCAGTCCGCTTCAGACGGGAGGCATCGCGCATGGCGCGGACCCTGATACAGACAGCTGAGCAGCTCCCGCGGTTCGATCCGAAGGAGCCGCTGTTCGTCGACCTGGAGACCACCTCCTTCGACGACGGCGAGCCGGCGTTCCAACCGTTCAAAGGTCACAGGGCGGCGGGCTACGCGATCTGCACGGCGGACGGGAGGGACGCCTGGTACCTCCCGCTCCGCCACCACGGGTCGGACGTGGCCGAGAAGGTCAACCACAACTTCGATCTGAAGCAGGCGCAGTCCTGGCTCCAGGGCGTGATCGGCTCCGGCCGGGACATCCACAACCACAACATCAAGTTCGACGGGCGCTTCTGGCACTTCGACGGGTGCGAGGCGAAGGGCAGGCTGGTGGACACGCTGGTGCTCGCCCGCCTGGTCGACAACGACCGGGTGGCGTACGGCCTGAACGCGCTGACCGGATCCAAGACCGACGAGGACATCAAGGCCTACCTGAAGTCCATCAAGTCCAAGGACTACGGTCGCGTGCCGATAGACCTCATGGCCAGGTACGCGATGAACGACGTGGTCATCACGCAGAAGCTCGAGGTCGAGCTGCTGAAGAAGCTCCGGCCGGAGACCGCCCCCGTGTGGGACGTCGAGCAGAGGCTCACCAGCCAGCTGCTCAAGTGGGAGATACACGGGATACGGGTTAACAAGAGGCGGCTGGCTAAGGCATGGAGGGTCAGGCTGGAGCAGGCCATAGGCCTGGAGGAGCAGGTCCACGAGGCAGCGGGCGTGGTGTTCGACGTGAACTCCGACAAGGACGTCACGCGGGTGATGATAGGGAAGCTCGGCATCGAGCCGGTCGCCTGGACCAAGTCCAAGAACCCGCAGTGGAACAAGGAGGCGCTGGCGATGATCCACCATCCCATCGCGCGCCTGCTGGCGGAGTGCAGGAGGGAGTACCACTTCTGCTCGCTCTTCTGCGAGGGCTGGCTGAAGAGGATCGGCGACGACGGGAGGATGCACGCCAACTTCAACCTGGGTGGCACGAGGACGGGGCGCCTGTCGTCCAGCGACCCTAACCTGCAGAACTCCAACGACGACGCGAAGCAGAACATCGACGCGGACGAGGACTGTGACATAGTATCCAGCGACTTCTCGCAGATCGAGTACAGACTCTTCGGCCACTACGCCGGGGACAGGGAGATCATCGCGGCGTACGCCGCGAACCCCAATCAGGATTACCACCAGGCCCTCGCCGACATGCTCGGCATCTCGAGGCAGGTGGCGAAGACCATGAACTTCGCGTTCATCTACGGGATGGGAAAGCGCAAGCTGCTGAGGAAGCTGTCGGTGATGATGGCCCACGAGTCAGAGGACTCCGCGATGATCGCGAGGCTGACGTCGTTCCTGCCGAACTACGACGGGCACGAACTGCAGGAGGCGGACTACGACAAGATCGCGTCGAACGTCTTCGACACCTACCACAGGAAGATGCCCGCGGTCCGCAAGCTGACGCGCCGGGTGAAGGACAAGGTCGAGGTCCACGGCTACCTCCGTAATTGGAGGGGGCGGATCTACAGGTTCCCGGATCCGCAGTACAGCTACAAGGCGCCGAACTACCTGATCCAGGGATCGGCCGCGGACATCTTCAAGGAGAGGCTGCTCGCCGTCCTCGAGCAGTTCCCCTACGCCCGCCTCGTGACGAACGTCCACGACGACTGCGTGTTCTCCGTGCCGAAGGACATGACGGAGGAGTTCGTCCGCGAACACCGCAAGGTGCTCGTCGACGTTCAGCCGGTTGAGGGGACGAAGCCGCTCCGAGTTCCGATGGTCGTCGAGACGAAAGTCAGCAGCAGGGTGTGGGGACAAGCGGTGAAGGTCGGCGACGACGGAGACGTGGCCAAGGCCCTCGCGGAAAGTGAGTTCGGGCACGCGGCGTGAGGCTTGGCGCAGTACCTATACCGCACTGGTGTATCTCCTCGCGGGACATGCCCAGAGGGGACCTGGGGAAGCGGTCAGAATGGTCATCCGGAGTCCGTAGGATAGCCGCCACCGAGATCCGCCAGTCTCGGGGTAGGATTACAAGCCCGGGGGCCAAAGGGCCAAATCTGAGGGGCAGGGGCTAGTTAGGACGCGTCCTAAAGTTTTTCAAGTTTCTCAGGTTTTCTAGTGTACAACGCGAGAGGTGCGGTGTATATTGATACAGGTGAATGACATGAACGAACACAACACGACACTACGAGGAAAACGAACCATGCGAACTGAAGAACGCAAGCTCTGCGAAAAACTCTTCCACGTCAAAGTCATCCGCTTCAGTGGAAGCTACCGCGTCGCGGTGTTCGACTTCAGCTACAATCAGACACTCGAGGGAACGTCGATGAGCCAAGGCTCACGCCGTTCGAAGTACATCAACGACCTTCCCTTCGCATCGAGAGACGAAGCACAGAAGCTCGCGAACGCATACGCATCAAGCGCGTCCTACGAGACGAAGAGCTTCCGTCATTGGAAGCACAAAAACTTTCAGATTTAATTGTACATCCGCGGATTCGCGGTGTATGATAGTAAGAGTGAAACGCACGACGACACTACGGAGGACACGGGACATGCGAACAAAGAGAATCATCAACGTCAAACAACAGCCGAACGGATCGACGCCTGAAACCAATGGGCCGTTCGTGTATCTCGTCAAGAAGTTGACGAATGTCACGACGCCACACATCGGCAAGGCGACCACTCAGCGACAAGTCTTGGAGCTCATCAACAGAGGCATCACGGTCAACGTGGCTTAAGGTACGGCGCGAGCGTCGCGTCGACATCACGAAGTAGGCACGAAGAACGGAGGGCACGGGTATGGGAAACACGGAGGTGGTGGCGAGGCTTCGCGGACTCCTCGTCAAGGTCAAGGACGCGGTCGCCGAGGGGGACGACATGAACAAGGACATCGACCTCCACGCCGCGGTCCTCGACGCCTCGGACATCGAGTTCGACGAGATCCGCGAAGAGCTCTCGGAAGTCGAGAGCAACCTCGAGCAGATCATCGAGGACGTCGACGGCGACTGATCGCCCGTCGGCAAACGCT
>LAZR01000346.1_pt1 | contig 41759 bp, 35 predicted proteins | sample 329461 | NCBI WGS metagenome assembly LAZR01 (sample SAMN03002196, study PRJNA259156) | marine sediment metagenome | biome: sea floor; feature: Hydrothermal impacted sediments; material: marine sediment; isolation source: Loki non-amplified sample from Loki's castle hydrothermal vent sediment ...
CGGGGAGACTTTCACGCTGTAATCCACCGGCCAATAGGCTGCCGCGGCCAGCAAGACCAGCACGATCAACAGCCCCATCCACAACAACCGCTTGCCCGTCAGCCAGCGATGGGGCTGTTCGGTCGGCTGGGGAGGCCCCGCGTTGGTGTCGTCACTCATGGTCTGTGCATTGTCCCCGCCGACGGGGCGATTGCAACGCCTTTGCCCTGGCGCACGATCGCGGGCAGATGAACGTTCTGACAGGCGGGGCGGGTTAAGTTTGCAGGGCTTGGCGGGCCCTCAGCCCGGCGGGCGTGCGACCCGCCCCGGCGGATCTGCGACCTGTGCGACATCTCTTGGGCGGCCTTGTTGATTCGTTGGGCCCCAGCGGGGTCCCTTGTGTAGCCCAGGGCGTAGGCCGTCAGGCCAAGCCCTGGGTTATCGTCGGCATTGCAGCAAGCCCCGCAGGGGTGTCTTGGCTTTGTCGGCCATGCGATTGAGACCATCGTCAAGGCGCCCCGTTGGGGCTTTTCCATTGGCCGATACATTCCCCAGGGCTCGCCGTTCGACTGCTCGCTGCGCTCACGCTCACGACTTCGCCCTGGGCTATGCAAGACGGCCCTTTGGGCCTTAGCTGACGGCTCGATCCCTACGGACTTACGTAAGATCGCTTACTTGACCTGGACGACGATGTCATCGTCGGCGTTGATGCCGCCATCGTCGATTTGGTTCAGCCCGACGCTGTAGAGCAAGTAGCCCTTTCCGACGCGACGATATTCAAGGGGCTTGTCCACGAACCGGTCCAAGGGGACGGCTTTCACGTATGTCAGCGCCACCGCGGCCAGGCGGTCGGGATATTGGCCCTCGTCATGCTTGTACAACTCCAGGGCGATCGCCAATCTCGTCAATTCACCGTACATCGCCGCCCACTCATGCAGGGCTCGTAGTCTCCCGCTTCCCTGGACGCCGGCCATGCGCAACAGCACCCGGCCAGCCTGTCGCGATGCGTAGCCTCGGAGGGGCCGCCCGCCCCATCGCGACAGTCGGGCCGCCGCCTTGAAGCGTTCGATGTCCTTGCCCAGCCCGGTCTTGCCGGGCGCGGGAGAGGCACTCACACCGCGCAACGAGTTCAGCCAATTGATCAGTTCCGACAGCATCCGGAACAGGCCTGTGGGCGCCTGTTCTTCGGGGGCGACTTCCTGTTCGATCTGCTCACAGGCCGCCAGGGAGTCTGAGAAACGCGCCAAGTTCATGGCCTTTATGAGGCGATTGTAGTGCTCGTTCTGCATCCGCAGGATCACATCCCACTGCAGTGGATATCGCACGTCCCCTTGGTGACTGGGCGAGAAGACAACGTCGAACTCACCGTTAGCGCTCATTACAGGTTGGGGAAAGAACGCGTCGATATCGTAGCCGCGGGCCAACGCCGTGGTAAACGCCAGCCCGGCCAGTCTGCTGGTTGCCATCAAGGCGTCCGCCGGACGCCTCATTGGCCGCAGTTGTTGCAGTTCAAAAAGAAGTGCGCGTAACTCATCCGGCGACAGCCGGCCGCTTGTGACCATACCGATGTCGGTCTGGCACACCAGAGCTTCGAGGGCAGTTGCGGTCACCACCTCAAGCAACCCCTCTTGGGCCAACACACGCGCCAGGCGGTGACAGGCCAGCACATCCTGCAGCGCGCCCCGCCAATCATCGCCGCTCAGTCTCAGTTGTGCCCGCGCGGTCAGCGCCCGGACCGCGTCGTGAAGTTTGCCGTGGACCGTACTGAAAGACAGTCCCGTCCGCCAAGGCGACTGCTTGGATTCGATCAGCGGGAAACGGGAGTGAGGGCGCTGCGAGGCTTGAACGACCAGGGCCAGGGCCAGATCGTTGGCCGCCAGCCAACGGGCGAGCAGCGGATGCCGCTCGGCCGACCAGGGGCCACCCCTCGCTTTCACCACCAGCCAATCATACTCGTCGATCACACTGGACCCGCCCAGTAAGGCGGCCCGTTCCGCCGACGGCAGCGAGTCGGCATAATCCCACAAGTTAGTGAAGTACCTTCCATCTTCCGGCAAACTCGGCAAGCCGAGTTGTGCCAGGATGTCGTCGCGAGCATCTTCGGGAACACCCCTCGGGCCGAACGCCCTCAGCAGGAGCGGCGCAGCGTTGTTCTCGGGCGTGATGCCCTCACTGAGTCGCTCCTGCAGTGCCCGAAAATAATCGACGGTGCCGTCAGGTCGCAACGGGCCGGTGAGATATGTCGTCTCCGGCGAAACCGTGATGCCGTATTCATCCGCCCAGTAGGCGTAGAGCAAATAGACGATCAGGGCAATCAGCAGCAGAAGTGCTCTGCGCCGACGCTTGCGCTTCCTGGCCCGAGGGTGATCGGCCGGCAACTCGGGGGCGGGCCCATCCGGCAAAGTCGGATCATTTGATTTGAATGGCAAGGTCATCCTCTGCCGGCTCGCCGTCGGCGTTGAGGCCGCCGTCGTCGATTTGGTCCCATCCGACGCTGTAGAGCAGGTACCCCTGCCCCTGCCGCTGGTAGTGCAGCGGGTCGCCCGTGAAACGGTCCTTGAACACGGCCGGCAGATAATCCCCCGCCAGCGCGGCCAGATCGTCGGGATATTGGCCGTGGTCGTGCTTATGCAGCGACAGCGCCAGGGCAAGCTTCGTCAACTCATCCCACGTGCGAAAGCGCTCTTCAAGAGCGCGAATATGACTCATCGATGGTATGCTGTACTGTATCGCCTTGGTACCGACAATCCGTGACAGTGTGGGGCGGCCGAGATTGCCGCTCAGGCTCAATGCGATGAACTTTGCCCGGTAGAGCGCATAGTCGATCGACTCATCCCGATCGGGCACCTCCTCGCCGGTGAACCATTTCTCGGCATCACGCCCCCACTGATCATAGGCCAGACAGTACTCGCCGTAGTCGGCCTTGCCCATCGCCGCGATCATCCCCCCCCAGCACTCGTTGGCCATGCGCAGGGCGATGTTCAAGTTGACGTTCCTGTGACCGATGATATTCAGGTCCCCGAGCTCCGACGTTTCGCCCCTGAGCATCTGTTGAATCTGGTCCAAGATGAGTAAACGTTCGCCCTGCTCAAGGTGGTCAGCAAAGGAGCGTACAGGCGGCCGGGCCTGCAGGTCGGCCAGCATCACCGCTGTCTGTTCGCGCGAGAGGCGGCCGGTTTTCACCAAAGCGAGATGGGCGTCATAGGCCCTCCTTTCGATACCAATGCCGGCCATATAGCTGAGGACGGTCCAGTGTCGCCCGACAAGCCGCCCCATGCGATGGCAGGCCAGCAGGTCAGATCGGGCGCCGTCGAGGTCGCCCCGGCCCGCCCGCAGCATCGCGCGGGCCGTAAGCGCCCTGTCGGCATCGCGAAGAGAGGCCAGGTGAGGGGACAGCAGCACATCAAGTAGAGTCGTCGCTTCGTGAGGAACGACGGGGAGACAAAAGTGCGGACGCTCGGCGCCCTGAACAATCAGAGCCAACGGCTCATCGATGTCGGCCAGCCATTGGGCAATGCGCGGATACTGGTCGGCCGACCAGGGGGTCTTTATCGCTGCAGCCAGGACGTCGGCGGCGGCGACGAACTCCTGCTGATCGGCCGGCAAGGTCTTCACGAACTTCTGGAAACGGACAAAGTAATCGCCGCCGGCCGGCAGAGGTGGCAGGCCCAGTTCCGCCAGCGCATCGTCGAGCGTTTCAGGTAACCACAAGCTTGGCCCAAAGGCCTGAGCGAACAGCCGGACGGCGTTTTCGTCGGTGGCGATGTGGTCGACCCCGAGCCGGCGAAGTGCTTCGACGTAATCGACCGTCCCATCCTCTCGCAGCGGGCCGGTGAGGTAGGTGGTCTCCGGGGAGACTTTCAGGCTGTAATCCACCGGCCAATAGGCGGCTGCGGCCAGCAAGACGAGCACGATCAACAGCCCCATCCACAACAGCCGCTTGCCCGTCAGCCAGCGGCGGGGCTGCTGGAGAGGCTGGGGAGGCCCTGCGTTGGTGTTGTCGCCCATGGTCTGTGCATTGTCCCCGCCGACGGGGCGATTGCAACGGCTTTGGCCTGGCGTATAATCGCCGGCGGATGAACGTTCTTCTGACAGGCGGGGCGGGCTACATCGGATCGCACGTCACGCGTGCGCTGGCGGAGGCGGGCCATCGGTGTGTGGTGGTCGACAACCTCTGCAAGGGTCACGCCACAGCCGTCAGCGAGGCCGAGCTGGTCGTCGCCGATGTCGCTGACGGCCGCGCGATGCGGGCGGCGATGAGCGACCACGCCATCGACACGGTGATCCACCTGGCGGCCTTTATCGAGGCGGCCGAGTCGGTCGCCGAGCCCGACAAGTATTTCCGCAACAACACACTGATCGGCCTGATGCTGCTGGATGCGATGCGCGAGGCGGGCGTGGGTCGGATGGTGTTTTCGTCGACGGCGGCGGTTTACGGCCAGCCTGAGCGGATGCCGATCGACGAAGACGACCGCCTCGATCCGATCAACCCCTACGGGGCCAGCAAGCTGTGCGTGGAGTGGATGCTGCGGGCGTACGCGCAGGCCTACAAGATGGGGTTCATTTCGCTGCGATATTTCAACGTCGCCGGGGCCGACCCGGCGGGCGATATCGGCGAGGACCACCGCCCCGAGACACACCTGATCCCGCTGGTGCTGCAGGTCGCGATGGGCAAGCACGAGCAGATGAGCATCTTCGGCGACGACTACGAGACCGATGACGGCACGTGCGTGCGCGACTACATCCACGTGTGCGACCTGGCCGATGCCCACGTGCTGGCGGCTGAGCGCATCGGGCGGGGCTGCGCCGACGCCTACAATCTCGGTAACGGGGCGGGCTTCAGCGTCCGGCAGGTGATCGAGACGGCCCGCCAGGTGACCGGCAGCAAGATTCCGGCCGAGGTTGGGCCGCGCCGCCCGGGCGACCCGCCGCGACTGATCGCCTCGTCGCAGCGGGCGATGGACGGGCTGGGCTGGCGGCCGAAACGGGCCGAGCTGAGCACGATCATCGAACACGCCTGGGCGTGGCACAACGGCCACCCCGACGGCTACGCGGACTGACGTCCGTCTGTGCATTTCAGATTCGTTCGGGACGGGCGGGGCAAAGTGCTATAGTGACAACGTGTCTGGGCGAACGTGACCATGGGCATTCGTTTGGGACAGGAGACGGATCATGCATGACATGACGGCTGGTAATCTTCGCAGCGCGTTCGGTGGCGAGTCGATGGCGCACCTGCGGTACAAGATCTGGGGCTTCAAGGCCGAGGCCGACAAGTTTCCCAATGTGGCTAGGTTGTTTCGGGCGATCTCCCGGGCCGAGCAGGCCCACGGCACGGGCCACTTCAAGGCGATGGGCGACGTGGCCGGGGCGTTCCTTGTGGCCTCGGGCGGGGGCTTTGGGCTGGGCTCGACCAGTGAGAACCTCGCCGGGGCGATTGCGGGCGAGACGTTCGAGATCAACGAGATGTACCCGACCTATCTCGAAGTGGCTAAGATGCAGGACGAAAAGGCCGCCATAAAGAGCATAAACTTTGCCCTCGCGGCCGAGCGCATCCACGCGGACATGTATACGCGAGCCAAAGACGCCGTCGATAGCGGCAAGGATGTCGAGTTGGGCCCGGTGCAGATCTGCACCGTCTGCGGCCACACCATCGAGGGCGACCTGCCCGACAAGTGCCCGATCTGTGGATCGAAAAAGGAACTGTACGAGACATTCGCATAGCGCCTGCTAACGAGATGACAAATGGATAACGTGCTACAAGAGTTTCTGCAGTTCCTCGAGGGCTTCTGGCGGATCGTGGGTCAGATGTCGCCGTACCTGCTGTTCGGTTTTCTGATCGCGGGCGTGCTGAACGAGCTGATCTCGCCGGCGTGGGTCGAGCGGCACCTCGGCGGGCGGGGCCCCTGGCCGATCATCAAGGCCTCGGCGTTCGGCGTGCCGCTGCCGTTGTGTTCGTGCGGGGTGATCCCGGTGGCGGCCTCGCTTCGCCGCCACGGGGCCAGCCGCGGCGCGACGACGGCGTTTCTGATCTCGACACCGCAGACGGGTGTGGACAGCCTTGTGGTGACGTTCAGCCTGCTGGGCCCGGTCTACGCCGTCTTTCGGCCGGTCGTGGCGCTGATCAGCGGGATCGTTGGCGGAGGCATCGCCGACGCGATCGAGCCTCGCGACACCGAGGCCGCCAAGGCGGACGCCTGCCAGGACGAATGCTGCACCGACAGCGTGCAGCGCCACTGGCTGATACGGATCTTCCACTACGGTTTTGTCGTGCTGGCCCGCGACATCGGGCGGGCGCTGCTGATCGGGCTGGTGGTGGCGGCGCTGATCTCGTCGCTTGTGCCACCGGACTTCTTCGTCGGCAAGCTCGGCGGCGTGCTGGCCGGCGGAATCGGAGCGATGCTGATCATGATGGCCCTGGGCATCCCAATCTACGTCTGCGCGACGGCGTCCGTGCCGGTGGCTGCGGCGCTGATCACCAAGGGCGTCTCGCCCGGTGCGGCGCTGGTGTTTCTGATGACGGGCCCGGCCACCAATGCCGCGACGATCGCCACGGTCTGGAAGACCATGGGCCCGCGCACGGCCGGGGTCTACCTGCTGACGGTGGCGGGGATGGCCGTCGGATCGGGCCTGCTTCTGGACGCCTTGTTCGACATGCAGCACTGGGACCCCAAGCCCGTCGGCATGGAGATGATACCGATGTGGCTGCAGATCGCCTCGGCTGTGGTGCTGCTGGCGGTCATCGTGTTGGCGATGGTTCGCCGGCCCAGCCCCGGCGACCCCGACGATCACAGCGCAGACGAGGCGGCGCACGATCATGATGAACCCGGGTCGGCCTCGGTCACCGTGGACATCTCCGGCATGACGTGCAGCCATTGCGCCGACGCGGTCCGGCGGGCGCTTCTGGAATCGCCCGGCATCCGTTCGGTCAACGTGGACCTTCGCGCCGGACAAGCCGTCATCATCGGGGGCGATTTGGACGAGAACACGATCCGCCAGGCCGTCGAAAGCCTCGGCTACACGGTCGCGGCCATTGTGTCGACGCCGGCCGGGGCACGGAAGGCAACCAATGACCAATAAACTGGAAGTGTACAAGTGCGAAGTGTGCGGCATCGTCGCCGAAACATTGGATGAGGGGGCGGGCGAAATGATCTGTTGCGGCCAGCCGATGCAGTTGATGGCCGAACGGACGGGCGACCCGGCCGAGGAAAAGCACGTCCCCTTTGTCGAGCCCCTCGCCGACGGCATTATCGTTCGGCTGGGCCAGAACGCCGCCCACCCAATGGAACCCACGCACTTTATCCAGTGGGTTGAGGTGATCGTTCCGGACGGGCGGACGAATCGCCAGTTCCTGACGCCGGGCCAAGAGCCCCATGCCCGTTTTACCGGCGTCGACCCGGACGGTTTGATCGTTCGAGCGATGTGCAATGTGCACGGGCTCTGGCGGTCGTAGCGGCGTTCCCGGCGGCGGGCATGCAGAGCGGCCGAGCGAGACATTCCTTCGGCGCGGCCTACAATGGTGCGCGAACGTGCATTGGACACAACTGTTGAGACCGATGCGCTGCGAGTTGCCGCGGCGGCGTCGGATACGGACAAGCCCTCCTGGGAAGGTGACAGATCATGTTGAAAAAGAAAATCCAAACGGCTTTCAACAAACAACTTAACGCTGAAGTCTATTCCGCTTATCTGTACTGGTCGATGTCGGCGCATTTCGAGTCGCTCAACCTCAAGGGGTTCGCCAGTTGGATGCGGATCCAGGCCCTGGAAGAGATGACCCACGCCGAGAAATTCTTCAACTTCATCAACGAGCGCAGCGGGCGCGTGCAATTGACCGCCATCGAAGGCCCGCCCACCGAGTGGGACTCGCCGCTGGCGATTTTTCAGGCGACCTACACGCATGAGGTGAAAGTCTCCGGCATGATCAACAAGCTGGCTGACCTGGCCGTCGCCGAGAGCGACCACGCATCGCAGGTTTTCCTGCAGTGGTTCGTCAACGAACAGGTGGAAGAGGAGTCCTCCGCCGATGCAGCCGTCCAGAGGTTGAAACTGGCCGCCGACGCGCCGGGCGCGCTGTTCCTGATCGATCAGGAACTGGGCCAGCGCGTGTTCGTTCCGCCAGCCGCAGGCGCCTAGGTCAATCGATCGCCGAGAGGCGGACAAACATTACCGACACGCGCGGGGATGACCCGCACGAGAGAGATTCGCAGACAGACAGGGCGCCACCATGACCGACACATTCAAAGCCGTCCAAATAACCGACCACGTCCACTGGGTCGGTGCGATCGACTGGGATGTCCGCGACTTTCACGGCTACCTGACCCAGCGCGGCAGCACCTACAATGCGTATCTGATCATGGGCGAGCGGCCCACGCTCGTGGACACGGTCAAGGCGGAGTTCTTCGACGAGATGCTGTCCCGCATTCGCTCGGTCGTCGATCCCAAGACCATCGAGGTGCTGATCTCCAACCATGCCGAGATGGACCACTCCGGCGCGCTGCCGCGAACGATCGAGCAGATCCAGCCCAAAGAGGTGTACGCCTCCAAGGCGGGTGTGCAGGCGCTGGAGGATCACTTCCACATGGGCGGTGGAATCCAGGCCGTCGCCGACGGCCAGACGCTCTCGCTGGGCGAGTTGAACCTCACCTTCGTCGAAACCCGCATGTGTCACTGGCCCGACAGCATGGTCAGCTATCTGGCCGAGGATCATATCCTCTTCAGTCAGGACGGCTTCGGCATGCACCTGGCCTCCGCCGAGCGGTTCGCCGACGAGATCGACCCGTCGGTGCTGGGCCATGAGGCCGCCAAGTACTACGCCAACATCCTCCTGCCGCTGTCGAAGTTCATCGTCAAGACGCTCGATAAGCTCCAGATGCTGGACCTGCCCATCCAGATGCTCGCCCCCGACCACGGCCCCATTTACCGCACCGAGAAGGACATCGGCTGGATCCTCGGCAAGTACGCCGACTGGGCCGCCCAGAAGCCCACCTGCAAGGCCGTCGTCGTCTACGACACCATGTGGCAGAGCACCGACAAGATGGCCCGCGCCATTCACGAAGGCCTGGCGGCCGAAGGCGTGGACGTCCGGATGATGCCGGCCCGCGGATGCCACCGCAGCGATATCGCCACCGAACTCCTCGACGCCGGGGCGCTGGTCATGGGCACACCGACGATCAACAACACGATGTTCCCGTCGGTGGCCGACGCGCTGACCTACATCCGCGGCCTGGCGCCCAAGAACATGATCGGCGCGGCGTTCGGCTCATACGGCTGGAGCGCCGAAGGCGCGAAGGAAGTCCACGAGACACTGGCCGGCATGGGACTAGAGATGGTCGGTGAGGAGTTGAAGGTCAAGTACGTCCCCGACGAAGCCGCCCTCGCCCGCTGCCGCCAACTCGGCGTCGACATCGCCCAACGCCTAAAGGCCAAAGTCCAAGCCGAAGTCCCGGCCTAACCCACACGCATCCACACCCCTCTCCCCCCGGCCGATCCCACCAGACCGGCCGTTTTTTCTTGTGCGAACTAGACCTACCAGTGCCTCAAGAATTTGTTTGTATAATGTTAGGGCTCCTCCTAGACTATCTGGCAGAAGACGAACGACGATGTGGGCTCGGGGATTACACTTTGGAAAGGGATACGTTCATGTGCGCAAGACAGCTTCAGATGTATGGCGGCAGTTGGACAGAGAAGAAGCTTCAGATCCTCAGCAAGTACCTGGAGGCATACACCAAAGCACTTAAGAACCAGCCGTTCGAATTGATCTACATCGACGCGTTTGCGGGGACTGGGTACCGGGAGTTGCCGACGGCAGGCCCAGATGACGAGGGTACCCTCTTTGCCGAGTTGGTGGAGCCCGACCCCCAACAGTTTCTTGACGGCTCGGCCAGAATGGCACTGGGCATTTCTCCGCCCTTCCATCGCTATATGTTCATCGAAAAATCGGGCACAAGACTTAGTGAACTCAAGAAGCTGAGAGATTCGTCGGACTTGTGTGATCGCATCGAACTGAAACTGGGCGACTGCAACGACGAACTGCTGGACATATGTATGAATTGGGACTGGCGAGGCCAACGTGCAGTACTGTTCCTCGACCCGTTTGGAATGCAGGTCGACTGGTCGACAATTGAAGCCGTCGCTCGTACTCGAGCGATCGATATGTGGATTCTCTTCCCGATCAGCGCGGTCAATCGCCTCCTAACGCAAAGTGGCAACATACCGACAAAATGGGCCGACAGGCTGACAAACTTGTTCGGCACGCCGACATGGCAGGAGGAGTTCTATCAGAACGCACCTGATGGGCTCTTCGGCAGCACTGGGGTCAGTCGCAAAGCCTGCGACTGGATGGATATCGCCGGGCTGTGGAACGAACGACTGCGATCGGTGTTCGCCGACGTTGCAGACAATCCAAGAATGCTCCACAACTCGACAGGCGCCCCGCTTTTTCTGTTCTGCTTTGCTGCGGCGAACCCCAAGGGTGCGCCGATAGCTAAAAGGATCGCTGGACATATACTAGAGCACATGGAGTAAGCGCAATCATGGGCCAGAGCTCAACAATCGAATGGACGGAATCGACGTGGAATCCGGTTACCGGGTGCACGAAGATTAGCACGGGGTGCAAGCACTGTTATGCCGAGCGCATGGCCAAGCGGCTTAAGGCTATGGGGCAAGTGAACTACGTAAATGGTTTTCGCCTCACCATGCATGACAAGGCGCTGCCCCTGCCACTGACGTGGAAAAAGCCGCAGGCCATCTTCGTCAACTCGATGAGTGACCTGTTCCACCGGGATGTTTCCACGGAGTTCATTTTGAAGGTCTTTGCGATAATGGGCGAGGCCCATTGGCATCGCTTCCAGATCCTTACCAAACGCACCGGCCGCCTGAGCCAGATGGACGGATTGCTGGACTGGCAGGACAACATATGGATGGGCGCCACCGTTGAGAGCCAGGCCTACGTGGACCGAATAGACCATCTACGAAATACCAGCTCGCAGATGAAGTTTCTCTCACTGGAACCCCTGCTGAGCCCGATCACTGATCTGGACCTCGCTGGTATCGATTGGGTCATCGTTGGTGGCGAATCCGGCCCCGGGGCGCGCCCCATGGACCCGGATTGGGTGCGCGACATTCGGGACCAATGCCTGACGGCCGAGGTGCCCTTCTTCTTCAAACAATGGGGCGGAACGAACAAGAAGAAGGCGGGGCGAGAACTCGACGGGAAGACCTGGAATCAGATGCCCGCCGAGCACGAAGCGACTATGGCCCGTTGATGGCGTCGGTGACCCATTGGGGTGGGCGGATGGGTCGGCCGTCGGGGGCGGTGATTGCGTGAACGGTGTAGCCGCGGGCGAGGGGCTGATCGGTTGTAATATTGACGATCTGGATCTCGAAGCGCACGCGGGCCTTGCCCGACATGCTGACGGTGGTGGTCAGCTCCAACTCGTCGTCGTAGACGGCGCGGCCGAGGTATTCGACGTGGCTTTCGATCATCGGCAGCATCGCGCCGCGCGACTCCATTTGGCGATACGACACGCCCAGTTGGCGCATCAGCTCGGTCCGGCCGCACTCAAACCACTCCAGCACGCGAGAGTTGTAGAACGTGCCCATCTGGTCGGTCTCGCTGTAGCGGACATGGAGTCGCGTTGTGTTCAGTGAGGACTGGCCCATGACGGTTCGGCTAGAAGCTCGCCGCGTCGACCTGCTGCTGGCGACGCAGCATTTCCTGTGACAGCATGCGGGTGACCTTTCGCAACTCCAGCAGGCCGACAAAGCGACCCTCTTCGCCGTCGGTCGGCTCGGACAGCACGGGCAGGCAATCCAGTTCCTGCTGACGCATACGGTCGACGGCATCGGCCAGTGGCAACTGCTCGGTCACCATGTCGGGCACGGGCTTCATGAGGTCGAACGCCACCAGCCACGCCGTCAGACCTTCGGCGCTGAAGCTCTGCTTGAGGTCGTTGAGCGTAATCACGCCGACGAGCTTCTTGTCGTCGTCGACGACAGGATAGCTCATCGCGTCGGTGTCGGCGATGGTCCGGAGGATCATGGTCAGCGGCGCGCCCTGCGGGAACGTCGGGGCGGAACGGTCGACCATGTCGGCAACGGTGTAAGAGGCCATCAGATCCTCTTCGGTGACATCCAGCCCGGCCTCGCCGGCTTTGTTCACGGCGTACTTGACGCACGGGGGCCCGGCCAGCTCCAGGATAAAGATCGCACCCGTGATGACGGTGATAACAATCGTGCCGACCAGAGCGCCGGCGCCCTGGTCTCCGAATAGCTCCGCCGCCCGCAGGGCCAAGCCGACGGCCACACCGGCCTGACAGAGCATGCACAGGCCCAGGTACTTCCGCACGGTTGCCGGCGCCCCCGTCCACCGTCCGCCCAGATACGAACCGGAGATCTTCCCGATCGCCAGGGCGACGATGTAAACGCCCACCAGAACGCCCAACCACCATTCCATGTCATTGAAGTACAGGTGAGCGCCGACGAGCACGAAGAACAGTACGTAGATCGGCGGAGCGAAACGCTCCACGATCTCGAATGCACTACCGGCCCGACGCGGCGCAAGGTTCGTCACCACCACGCCCAGGGCCATCGCAGCCAGGATCGTGTCGAACCCGAGCCATCGGCCCAGACCGATCACGAGGGTCAGCGTACCGACGATGTAAGTCAGCGCCCGTTCCTGATCGCGCTTCCGACGAAGAATCCAGTTCAGCAACAGGCCGCTCGCCGTTCCCAACACCGCCGCTCCCAACAGGTCCCGGGCGGCGTGGGCCAGAGCGACCAGAATTCCCCCATCGGCCGCAGCGCCGGCCGCGGCCGGCAGGATACGAATCGCAATGCTGCTGGCGATCGCAAACAGCGCCAGCGCCAGGGCATCATCCAAGGCTACCACCGCGAACACGGTCGTGGTCAACGGGCCTTTCGCTTTCGACTCCTGCAGCACACGAACGGTAGCCGCCGGCGCTGTCGCCACGCCAATGGAACCCAGTAGCAGTCCCAACACCAATGATAATTGGACATCGCCGGTGATGAGATAGGTCACCCCGCCGATCAGCGAACCAACGACGATGCACGCAGCCAGCCCTTCGGCCAAGACGATCACAATGAGTTGCCGGCCGAAGCGCTTGAAGATGTCCCGGTGAAGTTCGCCGCCGATCATGAACCCGATAATGCCCAAGGCGAACGCGTTGAACGGCTCGAAGTTCCTGAGCATCTCCCCGTCGATCAAACCCAACCACATGCGGCCGACAATGAGACCGATAACGATGTAGCCGAGCACCTGGGGGAATCGAATGCGACGGAAAAGCCGAGCGCCTGCCGTGCCGAAGAATAAGGCGCCGCCAAGGATCAAGAGGATCGGCAAGTGGCCCAACTCGCTCGAACTTGTCGCCAAGAGCATCATCACAAGCTACGACTCCGGGATCCGTCGAGGATTACATTACATGAGTTAACAATATTAACACCGACCGAGGCACGATCCACCTGAAATCATCGACGGCGCCTATCAAGTCGACACCTCGGCAAGTTGCCGACGGCGGAGGATCTCTTGGGACAAGATACGGTCGATGCGGCGCAGCTCCAGCACACCGACGAACCGTCCGTCGGCCTCGTCCGACAGCACAGGCAGGCAGTCCAGGTGCTCCAGCTTCATCTGCTCCACGGCATCGGCCAGGGGGGTCGTTTCGGTCACGGTGTCGTCGGCAGGCTCCATCAGATCGAACGCCACCAGCCACGCCGTCAGTCCTTCGGCGCCGAAGGACTGCTTCAGATGGGCCAGGGAGATGATGCCGACAAGCTTGCCCTCGCCGTCAACGACGGGATAGGTTTCGGCGTCGGTGTCGGCGATGGTCCGAAGAATCACGGCCACCGGATCGCCTCGGCGGAAGCTCGGAGCCGAACGGTCGACCATGTCGGCGACCGTATAGGAGACCATCAGGTCCTCTTCGGTGACATCCAGCCCCGCCTCGCCGGACTTGTGTGCGGCGTGCTTGACGAACGGGGGCCCAACCAGTTCCACAATGAACGTCGTGGCGGTGATGATGGTCATGATGGCGACACCCAGATTCACATCGCCGAACAGCATCACATCGCGAAAGCGTCCGCTGGCCATCCAGGCCAGGCCGATCGCCACCCCGCCCTGGCAGAACAGACACATCCCCAGGTATTTCCGCACGACCGCCGGCGCCGAGGCCAATCGCCCGCCGAGATTCGCCCCGAGCATTTTGCCCCCCGAACGAGCCACCACGTACACCCCCGCCAATATCCACAGCACCGTGGGCATCGCGCCGATGTGCAGATGTGCGCCCACAAGCACAAAGAACAGCACATAGATCGGCGGTGCGAAGCGTTCGACCATCTCAAAGGTCGAACCCGATCGGCGACGAGCCAGGTTCGTGATCATCACGCCCAGGGCCATCGACGCCAGAATGGTGTCGAAGCCCAACCGTGCGCTGACGCCGATCACCAACGCCAGCGTGCCGATCGTATACGTCAGCGCCCGATCGTGGTCGCGACGACGGCGCAACAGCCAGTTCAATCCCACACCGGCCGCCGCCCCCAGGGCCACGCCGCCGAGAAGCTCCTGGCCCGTTTTCAACAGGCCCGCAATCATGGTCAGCTCTTTGCCGCCCGTCGAAACATGCAACAGCCGGGCTGCGATGCTGCTGGCGATGCCGAACAGCACCAGCGCCAGCCCGTCGTCCAGCGCCACAATGGCAAAGACCGTCTGGGTCAGCGCGCCGCGGGTCTTGTACTCCCGCAGCACCCGAATCGTAGCCGCCGGCGCCGTCGCCGCCGAGATCGCTCCCAGCAACAGTCCCACAGCAGTGGCCAGCTGAACGTCGGGCTTGATCAGGTACGTCACAACACCCGCCAATGCGCCGACGACCAGGAATGCCGCCACGCCTTCGGCGATCAGGATGATAATGAACTGCCGTCCGAAGCGCTTGAAGGCGTCGCGGTGCAGTTCGCCCCCAATCATGAAGCCGATGACACCGAGCGCAAAGATATTGAACGGACTAAGCCGTTCAATCATGTGGCTGGTGATCCACGCGAAGCCGCTTTCTCCAAGGACCAGGCCGATCAGGATATAGCCCAGCACTTGAGGAAATCGCAGCCACCGGAGGACCCGCGCTCCCACCGTCCCAAGAAACAGCGCCCCTCCCAATACCAGCAGAAGCTGCAGGCCCGGCCCACCGTTGGCGCCAGCTGCCAGGATCATTATGCCTTGCCTTCGGTCAGTATCCTGTGAATCGTCGCCGGCTCATCGGCCTCGATGGCGGCCTGACGGAGGGTGTCTTCCTTCAGGACGTCGGCGACCTTGGCCAGCATGCGAATGTACGTCTCGTGCGCCCCTTCGGGCGCGGCGATCAGGACGATGATGTGCACGGGCTTCTTGTCGAGGCTTTCATAGTCGTCGATGCCGGCCCGGCTGACCCCGACCACCATCGCCGCCAACCGGATGCCCGACATCCGCACGTGCGGAATCGCCAGCCCGTTGCCGATGCCGGTGCTCATCAGGTCTTCGCGCTTCCAGACTTCCTTGATGAGCTCCTCGGCCGAAACGCCGCCGTCGGTAGCGACCAGCACGTCGACCAACTCGCCCAAGGCGTCCGCCTTGGTCACAGACTTGAGGACCACCACCCGCTCGGGCGTAAGATATTCAGTAAGTTCTGTCATACCGTTTCGGCTCCTGAATACGTAAGAATCTCGGATGCTACCACAACATTTCCCCAAAACGAGTGAAAAATACCCGGTCAGTCGCCGGTCGACCCCAGAAACCCCCACTGGCCAGCTGTCGGACGAAAACGCGTCCCAGCGGCGGCTAGCGACGACGCCCAGACCAGCGTTTCTGCATACCCTTGACGAACTCCACGAACTTCGCGCGGCGCTGCGGCGGGAGGTGCTCGATGATGTACTTCAACATCGTCGGCGTGGACCTCCGTCCGCTGCGGCGACGGCGCTGCATGGTTGCCCTCGACGGCGCCTGGGCCCCCTCCCGTCGAGGCCGACGACGTGTCCGGCGCTCGTCCTCCATTCGAGCGCGCTGCGCGATCAGCAACTCCGGCAGCGAAAATCCACTCGGTCGACGGGTGGCCGTCATGATGCCCACTCCCCCGAATGTCCGACGAAAACCAACTCAACGCAGAGAAGGCGGCCTTATTTCATGACCCGGTCGGTCTGCAAGCGCGGTTTGGGCCTCATCCCCAGGCCCCTCAGCACGTAGTAGTCCCACAGCGCCCCAAAGGCCTGCCTCGCCGTGGGCTTCCGCGCACCGGCGGCGACGTTGTGGGCCGCTATCTCAAACAAAATCCGCCACTGCTGGAACAGCGTCCGGTAGACCTCTCGCGTCGGAATCGACGGATCGTACACGTGGCTGGGTCCGGACGTCACACCGTTGAGTTCGACGATCTTGAAGTTCTCGCCGCGCTGAAACTCCTCGATCGACCGCGTCCGCACGTCGAACCGCCCGAAATAGAACCCCTTGAACCGCCGGGCCACGCGATCGAAGGCCGCCTCCATCTCCGGCGTCTTCAGATCTCGCGCATCCATGAAGATCGCTCCCTGGGCGTGGTTGCCGATCTCACACAGCTGGACGGTCTTGCCGTCGGGCGGCACGTAGTCGAGCCGGCGAGCGTTGACCCGCAGATACAGCTTGGCCGCACAGACGGCCCGCGGGTCGTCCAGGATTAACTGCTCCAGCGTCCGCCGGCCGTCACCGGTGACCACCGGGAATACTTTCCGGGTGATGGAGTACACCCCGCCCCGCTCGGCCGTGGGATGGCGGTAGTAGAAAATCCCGAAATCTTCCCCGGCTGCGTACTCCTGCACGATCATGGCCTCGACGCAGCCGCCCAGCACCTCCAGGGCCTGCTCGTCGCTACGGACCACGTGCACCCCCTTGCCGCGTTCGCCCACGTCGGGCTTGAGCACGATGGGGTAGGACAATCCTTCGCGATCCATAAACGCCCGCACCTTGACCAGTCGATCCGCCGGAGCCTCGTCGGCAGCCAGCAGCGTCATCGCCAGGCGAAGCTCTGCCGGCGGGTCCAGGTCGTTCAGGATCCGGGTTTTTGACTCACCCACGAACCCGCCCAGCTCGATGCCGGGGTTCCCTGCCGTAAACAGCGCCAGGTTATCGTGCTTGACCCCCAGCCACAGGGCGTGCAGCACCACCGGCATGTTGGCCACCCAACTAGGCCAGAACTCCCACAGGAGTTTTCGTTTCCAGAACCCCACCGCCAGGCGCCGCCCGCGATGGCTGCACAGCGGCTCGATGACTTTCACCGCCACCAGCAGCAGCGCACCCAGGGCGATCAGCCCCATCATGGGCCGCCCGACAACGAACACGATCCGATCGGCCAGCGCCTCGCCGGCCAGATAGGTCCCCCCCACCAGCAGCGGCACCCACACCGCCGACGCCAACGCAAAATAGATCGCAAAGGCCGCTGCGTTGGTGTGCAGCAGGCCCGACGCGAAATAGGTGGGCATGCGGCTTCCGGGTACGAACCGGCCGATGAAGACCACCATCGCCCCGCGCCGCTTCAGCCACGCCGTGCCGCGCAAGACGGCGGATTCCTTGATGATCCATTTGAACGGAGGGATTTTCAGCAGCCGTCGGCCGATCAGCCGCCCGCCCCAATATATCCCCACATCGCCGATCCACAGCCCCAGGAAGCACCCCACCAGCGCCGTGGTGATTGATATCGCCCCGGTGGCCGCCAGCAGGCCGCTCCCGATGCAGGTCAGGTCTTCGCTGATGAACGAGGCGAGGATAATGGCGGCAATCGTTACGATCAGTCCGCTGTCGCCGGCGCCGTTGACCAACTGCATCACGCGGCTGGAGGCGACATCGCCCCCGTAGGCCCGCGTGGCCAGCACCAGCACAACGATCCCGGCCGCCCCGACGGCCATACGACCACGTCGGCCAAGAGCGGCCAACCCGGCGGTCTCGCTTCCGTTGCGAAGATCTATCAACGCCAAGCTCCGGCAATTCTCGTCTGACTCGACCGACGCATTGGGTGGCCCAACGGCCGCTCCCGACCGGCCCCCTCGACACAATCCGGCTCAACGGCCTCGGACGTCGGATCAGAAAAAACATAACGCATTCGGCCCATAAATGCTATCAAACCCTCTTCTTTTCGCTCCCATCGGCATCCACCCACGGAGGCCCGGGGAGGCGGGCAACTAACTTTGGCGGCAATTTTTAGAAAAACATCGAGAACCGCCCGTGCGTCCATTACAATTCCGACGCCCGATCTGTTCGGCGACCAAGTATCCAGCAGAGGCGGCAGGTCCGGCGCAACGAGGGCATCTGAAGGCATGCCGAAGAAATTGACATCGTTAGCAACGGCAATCTGCCGGGCGCCGCACCGGACACTCGCCGCACTGCGGCAGGCCGGCAAGGGTGGCCGCAAACAGGGCAATCCTGGTAATCATGTCGCCATCAGCGTGACCGGGCCCAGCGACACCAAGAAGGGGCCCGATTTCATTGGCGAGGCCCTGGGCGAGCGTGAATACGTCACCGTGGAGCGAGGGCGGGGCTCGCCGCTGATCATGCTGCACGGCCTGATGGGCGAGGCCGACAATTGGGGGCAAATGATGTCGCACCTGCCGGGGACCTTTCACTCGATCGCATTGCGGCTGCCGTTCTTCCAGGACGGAGCGAAGCTGAATACCATTCCGGCGATCACCGACTATGCCAGGGAATATATCGAAAACGCCGATCTCCCCCACCGCATGGTGCTGGGCGGCAACAGCCTTGGTGGGCACGTGTCGCTGCATCTGGCGTTGGAGATGCCCGACCGCGTCGCGGGACTGATCCTCACCGGCTCCAGCGGGCTGTTTGAACGCGAGATGGGTCGCCCCCAGGGCGCCAACCCCTCGCGCGAGTGGATCCACGACAAGCTCTCCGAGATCTTCTATGACCCGATCATGGTCACTGACGGTCTGATCTCCGGCGTTCAGGCGGTGCTCGCCGGGCGACAATACAAACGCACCCTGGTCTCCATCGCCAAATCGGCGAAGCGCGACAACCTCGCCGACATCCTGAGCAGCGTACGCTGCCCTGTGCTGCTGATTTGGGGTAAACAGGACGAGATCACGCCACCCGAGGTGGCCAAGGAGTTCATGTCCCTGCTGCCGAACTCTGAACTGGCCTGGCTGAACAAATGCGGCCACGCGCCGATGCTGGAACAGCCAAAAGGATTCGCCAAAGCGGTGGCCAAGTGGTGGCGCCGTTGCGGCCTCGACAAACTTCTGGCTGAGGATCTGCGCGACACGTCGACCGAGCGGGCGAAGTAGCCAAAGCCCGCCGCCGATACGTCGGGAGCGCTGACACGGATGAACCTTCTGGGACCAGCCTTTTCCGTATATCTGCGACACGTCGATCGCTGGCTGCAGCGGAGCGGGGCCGATCCCGCCGCCTGCCAGCGGCGAGTCTTCCACCAACTGCTGGACCGCGCCAACGACACCTGGTTCGGCCGCCAGCACGGGTTCGTGTCGATCAAGACCCACGCCGACTTCGTCCAGGCCGTCCCCATCGGTGATTACGTCCAGCAACTGAGCCTTTTCGAACGGATGCTGGCCGGCGAGGCGAACGTGTGCTGGCCCGGTGTCGTGCGCCATTTCGCCCAGACCTCCGGCACGACCGCCGGTGACAAACGGATCCCCGTCACCCGCGAGATGGCCAAAGCCAACCGTCGCGCCGGAATCGCGATGTTCGCCTACTACAAACGTCGTGGCCAGGGGCTGCTCAGCAACCTGATGGCGGGGAAGCTGCTGTTTCTGGGCGGCTCGACCGCCATGACGCCCACCGACGCCGGCGGGTGGATCGGCGATCTGTCCGGCATCGCGGCCCAATCCATCACCTGGCCGCTTAGCACCCACTACGAGCCCGGCCTCGACCTAGCCCTGCTGGATAACTGGGAAGAGAAGATCCAACAAGTCGCCGATCGCGTCAACGACCGCGACATCCGGTTCGTCACCGGCATGCCCAGTTGGATGAAGATCCTGTTCGACCGCGTCTGCCGGATACGGGGCATCGCCGTCGACGGCGGGATCAGCCGAGTCTGGCCGAACCTGCAACTGTTCGTGCACGGCGGCGTGAACTTCCAACCCTATCGCCAGACGTTCGCCCGGTATTTCGAGCCTGGCCACGACCTGCATTTCCTGGAGGTCTACCCGGCCAGCGAAGGATTCATCGCGATCCAGGCCCAACGCGACGATCCAGCGATGGAGATCCTGGTCGACAATGGGCTGTTCTACGAGTTCGTGCCGCTGGAAGACTGGGGCAAACCCAACGCGCCGCGATTCACGATCGATCAGGTCGACACCGGCGTGCCCTACTCGGTGCTGCTGAGCACCAACGCGGGCCTGTGGGCCTATGACATCGGCGACGTGGTGACCTTCACCTCTCACGTGCCCGCCCGCATCACCTTCGCCGGGCGTAACAAGCATTTCATCAACGCATTCGGCGAGAACATCATCGGCCAGCAGGTCTCCGCGGCGGTCGCCGCCGCCGCCGAGGCCACCGGCGCCGAGGTGGAGGCCTTCACCGCCGCCCCGCGCTATGCCGACGCCGACCACCGCACCGGCGCGCATCAGTACGTGGTCGAGTTCATGCATCCCCCAGCCGGCGGGGCCGACGCCTTCGCACGCGAGATCGACCGCAAACTGCTGGCGATCAACGTCGATTACTCCATCAAACGCGGGGGCGATCTTGGCATGACGACCGTGGAGGTCGCCGCCGTGGCGAAAGGCACGTTTTACGAGTGGATGAAACAGCGCGGCAAGCTAGGCGGGCAGAACAAGGTGCCCGTCTGCGCCAACGACCGCCGCTACGTCGACGATCTGCTCGCCCTGGCCTCACAGACGGCCTGATCGCCCCCTCGCCCTAAGCGGTCTTACATCAGTCCGTTTCCCGGCAACAGCCGGCTGGGGGCATCCCAATGCCAAATGCCGAACCTGCCTGCCGGCAGGCAGGTGCTGAATGCTGAATGGTCACTGTCCAATGCGACGGCTCCGCGGGCGGGGGCGTGCTTGCCGGTCTCGGGAAAGGGGTTCTCGGTCCAGCGGAAGCATACCTCAGCACATGAGGTATCGGCCGGTCGCGATGGTCGGGCTCTGATAGGCCGGACTCAGGTGGGGGCAACATGGTAAGACCACGACATCCCCACCTCCTACCACAACCGCTACAAACGTATGTAAGACCGCTCAGTGGTCTGTAACAGCCAAATGACGGGTGCCATCCACCAAATTACGTGTTACGGACTACTAGGCTAAGCTCACCAGCCGGTCGCCGTCCCACGTGAACGTTACGCGCTGCCGGGCGGGGGCTGGAAACCGATTGAACGCATACCCCGCCAACAGCGGCAGCGAGACGCTGGGCTCGACCCACGCCATCGCGAACTTGGCCCCCGCCTCGATCTTGCCCCAGCTCTGCGCCTCGCCGAGCGTCGAGCCCGACAGCCCGCCGTCCTGGGTCACCGCAGTGGTGACCTGAATGGCATACTCGTGGCCTCGCTCCTGGTTGAAGATGTAGGCCATCACGATCGAGTCGTTGATGTAGTTCTTCGGCACGCCGCCGGCGACGTAGATCGCAGCCGACTTTGTGCACTTGGTGACGATCTGGACCAACTCGTAGTTGTCACGGATCGAGTCGATGGCCATCCGACTGCCAGGATCGTCCCGGTGACGATGGTAATGCTCGGTCAGGCCGATGCCGATGGATGAATCGTTGATGGCCGGGCAGAACATCGGCACGCCAAGGGTGTGGCACTGGTAGACGATCGAGTCGGGGTCGTCGAGCTTCGAGCCGAGAAAATCCAGGTACGCCCGGCTGGAGGTGTTGCCCCCTCCCAGCTCGTCGGCCACCCACCCGCACCACGTGTCGGTCTCCCAGAACTTCTCCTCATCGACGTAGGTATCGTAGATGCGGTCGATCTTCAGTTCGTGCAGTTGCACGTCGTCGGCCGCCGGCGTGCCGCGGTAGTGCTGATACCCGCGGGCCTGGTAGATGTCCTGATACAGAATCGCCCCGGTCGAGACCACCACGTCCACGTAGCCGCCCACGATCAGGTCGCGGATCACCCCGCGAAGTCCCGCGGCGATCAGCGGCCCGGCCAGGCCCAGGAACACGATCGGGCGGGCCTTGTCCTCGTACATCTGCCTCAGCACCTCGGCGCATTGGCCGATGTTGCGGGCCTGGATCGACATGCCTGCCATCGCCTCGACCAGGTCGGCGACCTTCATGTCCCTGGCGATCGAGATCTGCTCGACCGGGCGGCGCAGGAGTTGGCGCTTGGCCCGGGCCTGCTGCGACGACAGCGGCGGGCAGGTGTATGCGGCGGCGGTTTTCTTAGGGGCGGCCTTTTTGCGTTTCGCCATGGTCGGAGTCTCTCTTACAGCAAAAACACAGCCGCGGCGACGACCGTCGTCCACAGGCCGTCCTTGTCGCCTTCGCCCGTCTTCACGCACGCGCGGGTGCGGACAATCTTGCCCGACATGCGATAGATTTCCTTCCGGTCGTCGTAGGCCGTCTCGGGGTTGAACTCGATCCCCAGCGTGGTCGCCAGCATCGTCGCAGCCATATCTTCCACCAGGTCGGCCAGGCGGTTCTCCTTCAGGCCGAAGCCGTGATGTTCGCTGATGTAGCCATACTGCTCGCCGGCGGCCGGCTGGGCCAACGCCACGCCCGCGCCGACCATTCGGGACGGCTCATTCGTCGAGGCCTCGGCCAGGACGACGAACGTGATCTGCCCGGGCTTGAGATCCTTGAGGCCCTTGGCGCGGGAGAGGATCTTGCAGCCCGGCGGCAAGATACTGGAGACCCGCACCAGGTTGCACTGCTCGATGCCGGCCGTGCGCAGCGCCAACTCGAAACTTTGCAGGCGGTTGCGGTGCTTGCCGGCCCCTTTGGTAAAGAACACCTGCGATGGAACCAGCCGAGACGTATCCATTGTGTGTCTCCTTGCGATATCGACGTCGGCCGCCACTGCAGCCGGTGTGGAACCATACAACGTCGCACCCCCGGCGGCAACTGTGAAAACTGCCCTCCCCCCCCTCAGCGGCGCGGGCCTTTAGGCTGTGGCTCGCTATGCCCATCCGGTATAAACATAGGCCGACCCGACGGACCGATGACCCATACGCCCGATAACTTCCTGGGCCTGGAGCCGCAGTTCAGCGACCCGGCCGCCGCGCGCTATGCCATCCTGCCCGTACCGTATGAGGGCACCGTCACCTACAGATCCGGCACAGCCGCAGGCCCGGCCGCCATCATCGAAGCATCCCAGCAGGTCGAACTGTTCGACGAACAGTTGCTCCGCGAGTTTCACACCGCCGGCGTCGCCACGCTAACCCCGCCGGCGCCTGCCGACGACCCCGCCGAGATGATGCAGCGCGTCCACCAGGCCGCCCTGCCCGTTATGGCGGCAGACAAGTTCCTGCTAACACTCGGCGGCGAGCACAGCATTACGCTGCCGCTGGTCCAGGCCGCTGCTGAGACCTTCAGCCCGATCAGCGTCCTGCAGATCGACGCCCACGCCGACCTGCGCGACAGCTACGATGGCAGCGGCCTCAGCCACGCCTGCGTGATGCGGCGCGTATTGGCCGTCACCGAGCATATCTGCCAAGTCGGTATCCGCAACATCTCGCAGGAGGAGTTCGACGAGTGTCGTCCCCAGGTCGACCGCTGCATCACCCCCCGCGCAATTCACGATGACCCGAACTGGATCGACCGGGCGATGGGCATGCTGGGTGAGCGGGTCTACGTGACCATCGACATCGACGGACTGGACCCTTCGATCGCGCCGGGCGTGGGCACACCCGAGCCGGGCGGCCTGCTGTGGGGCCAAACGATCGATCTGCTGCGGCGCGTCTGCGCCGAGCGGCAGGTGGTCGCCGCCGACATCGTCGAGGTCCGGCCGATCCCGCCCAACCACATCACCGAGTTCCTCGCCGCCCGCCTAGCCTACAAACTCATCGCCTACACCCAGGCGTGAACGCTCTACCGCTTGCGGCAAGTCTCCGGCGAGGCGACGGCGAAGCCGTGCTTTTCGGCCAGGGCGCCGATGTATTGGGCCTCGGCCAGATCGAGGCGCTGACCGATGCTGTGGTCGGTGTAGTCGCCCTCCAACGCCAGCAGGACCGTCTCGGCCAGGCAGCCCAGCGTCGTGCCCGGCGGGAGGACCTGGAAATCTCGGCCGATGTCCGCCAGCTCGGGCACGTCCACCAGCCCACCCTCGAAGACAAGCACGTCGGGCCGTTGGCTCGGAAGATCGGCGGCGACATTCGACGGACGGGCGACGTCGCAAACGATGGCGTCGCGCTGGAGATCCTCCGGGCCGATCAGCGCGCGGTCGCTGCTGGTGGCCAGCAGGACCACATCGGCGTCGGCGACGCTGCCGGCCAGGTCGCACGTGTGACGGACCAGTAGCGGCAACGAGGCGGCGTCGAACATGTCCTCAAGCGTCTGGGCCAGCTTCAGTGTCTCGTCGGGACGATCGGGCGGCATGTGTTGGCTGATCCACTGTTGCAGGCCGCCGGAAGTCCCACCCTCGCGCTTGAGTGCGGCTTCAATCGCGCCGACGACCGCCTGCTGAACGGGCCCGGCCGCGGCGCCGTCGCCGTTGGATATCTGCTGCAGAGCTCCGCGATAGACGTCACCGGCGACGACGCGGCAGCGGCGGGGCGCATCGGGCTGAAGGCTGTTGCCCACAAGCGTCAGCCGCCCCACCAACGGGGCCAGCAGCAGCGAACAAAGGCGCCCGATCGCGCCGGTGGCCCCGACGACGACCAGGTGAAGGTCGCCCAGGTCGCCCCCGCGATCCCGGACCGCCTGGCGGATGCCGTCGACGGCCATGACGCCCGAAAGGCTGTTGCCGGTGGTGATCGCGATGCCCTGCCCCACGATCCGCTGCCCGCCACGGGTGATCACCGAGTTGAACCCGCCCAGGCCCAGGATCTTCGCGCCGCGCCGCTTGGCGACGTCGATGGCCCGGCGGAACAGGCCCAGCATGTCGCTGTGCGATATCTCCAGCAGTTGTCGCGGCAGCATGGGCACGGCCAGCATCCAGCCCTCCGTCTCGGCGCCGTTTTTCGAACGGACCTGCGGCACATGGTTCAGCACGCCCGGGCCGATCTGGGCGACCCAGTCGCGCCAGCGGCCCAGCCGGTCGGATGAGAACTTCCCAAACGATGGATCGACACGGACGTAATCAGCCTGGTCGATGTAGTGGATCAGAAACGCGAACGTGCCGTTGCCGTCGGTCGGCGGTGGGGTCTGCTGTTCGCGCATCTCGGTGGCGGCCGAGAGGTACAGCCCCTGCGGGCGGGGAACGCCGGGCACATCGGTCAGATGGCGGAACAATTCATGGTAGTCCTTGGCGTCGACATGGCGGCAGATGGACTCGACGGCGTTGACGGCCTGGTCGATTTCGTCGCGGCCGACGGTAAAGGGCGGCTCGAGCCGCAGGAAGTGCGCATTGTTGAACACCGCCGCCGTCACGATGTGGCGAAGATTCAGCAGGTAGCCGCTCAGCAGCACCGTCAGCAGCCCCGACCGGCTGGCGAAGCCCATCGAAAACGACCCATCCCCCTCGAACCGCTGAAACTCCACGCCTGCCATCAGCCCTTTGCCGCGGACGGCCTTGAGAACGTGGGGAAAGCGATCTTTCAACTCACCCAGCCGCTCGAGCAGGTATCGGCCCATCCGGTCAACGTGCTCGACCAGCTTGCCCTCATCGGCCAACAGCAGGTCGATCACCCGCGAGCCGACGGCGCAGGCGAGTTCGTTGCCGGCAAAGGTCGAGCTGTGCAGCATGCCGAAGCTGTGATCCCAGGTATCCGTCGTGGCGATACACGCGCCGATCGGCATCAGCCCGCCGCCAAGCGCCTTGCCAAGCAGCAGGATATCCGGCGCGGCGCCGGCGTGCTGGCAGGCGAACATCGCCCCGGTGCGTCCCAGGCCGGTCTGCACCTCATCGAAAATAGCCACCGCGCCGGCGGCGCGACACAGTTCGATCGCACCGGCCAGGTACCCGGGAGGCGCGGGGACCATGCCGCCTTCGCCCTGGACGGGCTCGACGATAAATGCCGCGATGGCGTCGCCGTCCCGCTGCAGCTTATCAGCCAGGGCGTTCAGATCGCCGTAAGGGACGTATTCGAAACCGGGCACGGGCGCGCCGAACCGCGTTTGGTAGACCGGATTGCCCGTAGCCGACAGCGCACCGAGCGTCTTGCCGTGAAAGCCGCCGATCGTCGACAGGATGCCGAGCCGACCCGTGCGGGCGCGGGCGAGTTTGATAGCGGCTTCGACGGCCTCGGCCCCGCTGTTGGTGAAGACCGTGCACCCGAGCTCGCCGGGGGTGACGTCGCGAAGTTTCTCGGCCAGTTCCTCGGTGGCCTGCCCGACGAAGGGCTGGACCATGGCCGGGCGGGCGGCGTCGGTGACGGCCTGCAGGGCGGCGACCAGTTGCGGGTGATTGTGCCCGAAGGACACCACTCCGTACTGCGACAAGAAGTCCAGGTAGCGCTGCCCGTCGGCGTCGGTCAGGATATGTCCCTCGCCGCGGACGAACGTCTTGCTCAGGCCGCACTGCGCCAGCAGGTACGTTCGGCTTGGATTATATGGATACACGCGTGCAGTTTCCTTGCCGGCCGCCGGGGCCGTGGATGCTCGACCGTCACAGGGCCGAACGGTAGATACGGTATCGCCGGTTCGGCTTGAAACCATACCGCAGCAACGGCGTCATGATCGAGCTATTGTCTTCCAGCACCAAATGGGCGTCAACGTAACGAACGCCGCGCTGCGTCAGTGTGCGTCCGAGCCGACCGACGATGGCCGGCACGACCAACGATCGCTCGTGGCCCGGCTTGACGCCAAGGACGAGCGTGCGCACACACTTCGGCCGCCAGAGCTTGGCCCGGCACAGCAATTCCAGCGGCTCGAGCCAGCTCACTCGCAGCCTCAGGCGTCGGATAACCTCATTGAGATCCGGCACGGTCAGGACAACGCCGACTGGCTCACCGTGATTCTCGGCAATCAGCACCGCATCGGGAATGGCGATGTGGCGCAGCGACCAGATGATGTGGCCAAACTCCTGTTCGCTGATGGGGCAATGGCTCCACAGGCGCCCCAGCGCTTCGTTAAACACGCCACAGATGGTCCGGACCTCTGCATCGAAGTTCTTGATATCGGGTGCGCGGATGATGATCTTGCCGGGTAGACGGTCATCGGCCGCCTTGCTGAGCTTGAAGAATCTCTCCAACAACCTAAGCGTATCGGGGTCCTGCATATCCATCGTCAGGCCGAGCAAATCCTTGGCCTTTTCGAGCCCAGCCTGTTCGAGAAGGCGGGCGTAGTAAGACGGCTGGTGCACGCAGAGGAACCGATGCGGCTGGTCAAGACCCTCCACAAGAAGACCGTAATCATAGGTTTCCGACGGGCTGGCCGGGCCCAGCATTTCACGCCGGCCTTGGCCGCGAAGCCAGTCTTTGGCCGCGCCGACTAGAGCGGAGGCGACAGCCGGCGAATCGACACAGTCGAAGAACCCGAAGAACCCCGGCGAGTGATTGTGCCCGTCGCGCTCGGCGACGTGGGCGTCGTAGCGGCGGTTAACGATACCCGCGATCCGGCCGATGACGCGACCGGTCCGATCGCGGGCCAGGAAGAACTCCGCCTCGGCCCCCGAGCCGCCCTCGTAGAACGGGTGCCGGTGGCGTTTGAGCAGTTCGCCCTCGAGCAGCTTGAGCGGCTCGACCCAGCCGGCCTGGCGACGGCGAAGCTGCCGCGGCAGGCGTTGGAAGGCCCTCAAGTCCGATCGGCCGCTAACCGGGCCAACCTCACAGCCATTGGACGAAATGGGTCCGTCTGTCATCACTGTGATGCATTCTAGACGACCGAACTCGCGCGCCAAGGGCTGGATCGAAACAATCGGGCGAGCGCGTCGATCAGCCGTCCTGTGCGAGTCGATCGCCGGCGGCGTTAAGGGCGACTGGAATCAGGATCCGCCTGTCGCAGTTTCCGCATCAGGCTGTGCGGCGTCACCTGCCCGAGCTGTTCGTAGCGCGCCAGGTCAGTCCACGCCTGCTCATATCGGCCGAGGCGGTAGTCGCACCAGGCCAGGTCCAAATACGGCTGGGGCCAATCGGGTCGCAGCCGGATCGCCTCGGAGAAATCCGCCGCCGCCCTCTCATCCCTGCCCAGTTTCACACGGCTTAGGCCCCGGCCCCTGAACGCCATGGCAGAGCCTGGCGCCATATCGATCACACGGGTCAGGTCTCGCACGGCCAGCTTGTGGTTGTTCAGCTCCTGATGGATCCGGGCGCGGTTGTAGTACTGTCCCTGCATCTCCGGCTCCAGCGCCACAGCCCTGTCGGCATCCCGCAGGGCCCAGCGGCGCTTCCCCCGCAGCAAGTAGATGGCCGCACGATTGCCGTAGGCGACCCCATACTCCGGATCCAACTCGATCGCGCGGTCGATGTGTCGCAGCGCTTCGGCCAGCTTTCCTGCCTTAGCCAGCCGCATGCCTAGGTTGTTGTGGGCCCGGGGGTTATCGGGGCGATGTTCGAGCGTGTCGCGCCACAGGCTGACGGCCGTGCGGTAATCGGCGTTTCGTTGAAACGTCATCCAGCCGAGACCCGCCGCAAGGACGCCCACCAAGGCCAGCGGGCCTACGAAACTGGCCCCGGCTGACGCCCACCCCATCTTCTTCATGACGACGTTCCGCCAGAAGTGATAGCTGCCGACGACGACCCCCAAGACGACCGCGGCAAGCGGCAGGTACATCCGGTGTTCGAACGCCACGTCGCGAAGGGGCATGATACTTGAGGTCGGCGCGAGGATGGCGAGGAACCACAGCCCCAGGAACCCCCACGTCGGGCGACGGATCAAGGCCCAAATCGTCGCCCCCAACAGGGCCGCCACGGCGATCGCGCCCGGCACGACCTCCCAAGCCGACCGCGCGATCGGCCAGGCGTAGTCAAAGACCAGTGGATGCGGCCAAAAGGCCAGACGCACGTAATGCACGATCACACCCAACTGCGTCGCGCCGTACATGACCGGATGCACCGGCAGCGCAAAGCCCGCCGTGCCGCTGCGGTGGCCAATCGTCATCGCCAGCAGGCCCCAGCATGCCGCCAAGGCCGCGTGCAGGCCCCAGCGCTGTCTGAACGTCGCTTTCCACGAACCGCTCAGGAATACGCGGTCGTAGACCAAGGCGATCACCGGCGCGACCGCCATGACCTCCTTTGTGCCCATCCCCAGGGCGCACGCGGCGACGGCGGCCAACCACCACGCCAGCGGCCTGTCCGAACGAACTCCGCGCGCGATGCAGTACAGCGTCAGCAGGAACAACAGGCCCATCAGGGACTCCGCCCGCTGGATGATGTACGTGACCGCAGAGCTCTGCAGGGGATGAAGCGCCCAGATCAACGCCACCGCAAGCGCCAGTCCCCTGGCCTGCCCGGGCCGAAACGGCCCGCAGGCCGGCAGGGAAAGCGTCCGACGCACCAGAGCGAACAGCGTCACGGCCGCCGCCAGATGGATCAAAAGGTTCACGAGGTGGTAGCCCCTGACGTCCAGACCGCTGATGGCGCAGGTCAGCGCCAGCGACAGGTTCAGGACCGGCCGACCTTCCACTGTCTGGCCCGCCGGCGGCTGCAGCACCGCGCCGATGGGCCAGAGGCGGCGGATAGAGTCGTTGTTGGCAATGGAGCCGACGTCGTCCAAAACGAACGGCCCCCAAAGGCTGTTGGCGTAGGCGACCATGACGGCGACGATCACCAAGACATGCGTGCGGTCGAGCAGCCACCGCCGGCCCGATGCCCGGGCCTCAACGCTCTCGAGGGTATCGCTGCTGTTCAGTGATGGACCCATGGTCACCTTGCCTATAGATGCTGCTGGTCGAAGACCTGAAAGCCGCGGGCCTGGTAGTTGCTCAAGGCGGCTGGGTGGTCCTGCGAGCACGTGTGGACCCACACGCGTTGGGCGGCCCGGGCCCAAGCGGTCTCGACGGCGCGGGTCAGTAGCGGCCCGCCGAAGCCCCGGCCGATGAACTGCGGCAGCAGGCCGAAGTAGAGTATCTCCACGTCATAGCCCTGCTTGTTCAGCTCGAAATAGCCGATGGGCGTGCCCTTGTGATAGCCCACGTAGGTCCGCATTTCGTCGCGGCACACGTAGTCGGCCCACTGCTTGTCGGTCCAGACGAGCTTCCGTTTCCACCCCCACGGCCCGCCGACATGCTCGTAGAAGAACCGGTTCAGCGGCGGAAGCGGCTCCTCGACGCGCCGCACCTCCAGCTCGTCAGCCGGCAGATACTTGCCGGCCAGCTGATCGGGACTGGTCATCTCCAGATACGTGATGGTTACCGGCTCAGTCATATAGCGCAATGATGTACGGATGGTTCGGGTCGTACGTGGTTAGCGGTTTGGGGTTATCGACCTGGCCGGCGGGGCGGCGATTTTCGCCGGTTGTTTCGGTGATCGCATCGCCAAGATCGCGGCGGCACGCGGCGGCCAAGGCGCTCAACTCCTTGACCACGTCGGGATGCTGGTCGATGACGTTGGTCGTTTCGCCGATGTCGGCCGCCAAATCGTACAGTTCGTTGTGCTCGACGTGCAGCTTCCACTTGCCCGCACGCACGGCCTCCAGCCGATCGCAGAGGTAGTAGAAGAACGCCTCGTGCGGCGAGGCGGCGTCGCCCGGGTTCAGCCACAGCTCGCGAACATTCTTGCCGTCGATCATCCGGTCATCGGGAGCGGCCGTCCCCGCCAGGCCGGCCAGCGTCGGCAGCAAGTCCATGGACGTGGTCATTTCGCCGCACTCGCATCCCGCCGGGACCACGCCCGGCCAGCGGACGATGCAGGGCAATCGCTGGCCGCCCTCCCACGTCGTGCCCTTCGTGCCCCGTAGCGGCGCGTTGCTGCCTCCGCCGTCCCCGACTGCGCTGCCGTTGTCGGAGGTGAAGATCACGATGGTGTTCTCATCCAGGCCCAGCCGCTTCAGTTCGTACATCACCGCCCCCGCCGCCCAGTCGACACACTCGACGGCCGCCCCATAGGGACCGTTGTCCGATGCGTCGAGGAACCGCTGCGGCGCGTAGATCGGCACGTGAACGTACATGTGGGCCAGGTACAGGAAGAACGGCTCGTCGCGGCTGTCACGGATGAACCGCACGCACTCCTCGACGTACCGCTCGGTCAGGGAGGCCTGGTCGGGCTGCTCCTGGACGACCTGCTCATCCCGCATCAGCGGCAGCGGCGGGAAGCGGTTGAAGTACTCCTTCCACGCCATCAGGCCCATGTCGTTGGAGAACGGTATGCCGTAATAGCTGTCGAACCCGTGCCGCGTCGGCAGGAAGGGCTCCTGGTCGCCCAAGTGCCACTTGCCCACCAGCTTGGTGGCGTAGCCCTGGCGCTTCAGCAGCGCAGCGATGGTGATCTCCTCGGGGTTGAGGCCCATCGACTGGCCCGGGAACAGCACCCAGTCGCCGTTGTCGACGCGGTCGAGGCTGACGCGCTGGGGATAGCAGCCCGTCATCATCGCCGCCCGCGAGGGCGTGCAGACAGGGGCCGCCATATAAAAGTCGGTGAAGCGCACGCCCTCCGCGGCCAGGCGGTCCAGCACGGGCGTCTTGTTCACCGGCGAGCCGTAGCAGCCGATGTCGCCGTAGCCGAGGTCGTCGCAGTTGATGAGAATGATGTTAGGACGGTCTTTGGGGTCGCGCATAAATCCTCTCCAGCTTGTCCAAGGTCCACAAAGGCTACATAATTACGCTCGACGCGTCCACCAACATCGAGCCCACGACATGACACCGCGGCAGCGCATCACAAAGACACTGCGAGGCGAACGAGTCGACCGCATCCCGTTGGATATCGGCGGCACGGAATCGTCCGGCCTGACGGGCATCGCCTACAACCGGCTGCGAGAGCACCTTGGCCTGCCGCCCGGGCGGACACAGATTTTCGACACGCTGCAGCAGGTGGTGAAGATCGAGGATGACCTGCGCGAGCGCCTGGGGATCGACACCGTCGGCCTGCTGATCGAGCCGCGACGATGGAAACCGTTCTCACTGCCGGACGGGTCGGCGTGCGAGATCCCCGAGAAATGGTCTCCGAAGAAGGACGCCGACGGCGGCCTGGTCGTCACCGACGACACTGGGCATGTGACCGCTCGCATGCCGGCCGATGGATTCTATTTCGAGCCCGCCTACTTTCCCCTGGCCGATGTGAAAGAGCCGATGGAGCTGGACGCCCACGCCGCGGCTATCGAGAGCTTCGACTGGCCCGCTTTCGCCGACGAAACGCTCGATGACATCGCCGCACGGGCCCGGAAGCTCTACAACGACACCGACTACGCCATCGTCGCCAATCTGCAGTTTCACCTGCTGGCGGGCGGCCAGTTTCTGCGGGGCTACGAGCGGTTTATGATCGATCTTCTGGCGGAGAAGGACTTGGCGCACGCGCTGCTTCAGCGGCTGGTGGCGGCCTACAAGCGGCGGGCGGAGGCGTATCTGGAGAAGGTGGGCGGCTTCGTTCAGGTCGTGCTGGTCAATGACGACCTCGGCACGCAGAACGGACCGATGATGTCGCTGGACTGTTACCGGGAGATGATCTGGCCGTACCAGAAGGAGTTGTTCGGCTTCATCAAGTCCAAGACCGACGCGGCGATCCTGTTTCATTCCTGCGGGGCGGTGAGCGAGTTCATCCCCCTGCTGCTCGAAGCCGGCATCGACGCGCTGAACCCGGTGCAGGTCACCGCAGCCGGGATGGACACCGCCAGGCTGAAACAACAATTCGGCGACCGGCTGACATTCTGGGGTGGCGGCTGCGACACGCAGCACGTCTTGCGAAACCATACCCCCAAGCAGATCGCCGCCGAAGTGCGCCGCCGCATCAGCGACCTGGCCGGCGGCGGACGGTTTATCTTCACCCAAGTCCACAACATCCAGCCGGACGTCCCGCCAGAGAATATCGTGGCGATGCTGGAGGCCTTCGCCAGCGGCCGCAGCTACGCCTAGGCGACATCGACGGGCAAGCCGGCGCTATTGCTTGATCTTGAGCCACTCAAACATCAGGAACTGCACGCGCCCGATCAGCAGCGACATACGCCCCATCACGGTGTAGCCAAACGATGCGCCAAAGGCGATCATCAGATACGAGATACCCACGCGCGAGAATCCGCTGCCCAGGCGTTTGTGCGGCACGGAGAAGAAGAAATAGAACAGCACGCTCACCGTGCCGATCAGGATCACCAGCGACCCGACCACGGGCCAGGCCTGATCGAAAAACGAAAGATTCGCCGCCACGTCCGGGTCGGTCACAATCTTCTGGAGCGGGCGGATGGCGCCTTCGAGTTGCTTGAGGATGTAGCTATCGGTGACGACAAAAATGCCCATCCCTGCACCCCAGCCCACCATTAGGCCGTAGGAATAGCGGCTGAGCCACGAGTGCTTCTTCGACAGCCGCGTCATCAGCAGAATGCCCAGCACGATCGGGACCACCCGATAGGATAGCTCGTGCCAGAACGCCTCACTGGTGACGGCCCGAAACAGCGGGTCGTAGACTTCCGGCCGAAGCGACTGACGCCAGGTAATGATGGCACCGTACCCTAACGCCACGCCGACGTAGAGGTTCTCGGCGATCTTGAAAAGCGGGTTGTCGCGGTACAGAAAGCTGTAAAAGATAAACGTCAGCCCCGCCCCGATGATGATGCCAATGACGTCGCGGAGCTTTTCGCCTTCTTCCAGCGGGAAACGCACGAGGGCGCTAATGATCCCGAACGCCGTCACGAGGCCCACCAGAACGACCAACTCGATCGTCCGGCGTGACGATGAAGACGTCTGTGTGTTATCAACAGCAGTCATTCGATCAGGCCTCTTGCTTTCCTCGCAGGCGATTGACGATGAAGCGAGCGTTGGCAACCACAATCATTACGATCAGAAGAACGTGGGTGACGGACTGAGCCTGCATCCCTTGAGTCGCCTTGCCCGATTGCTCGAGCATCAACTCATAGTCGGCCGCCCCGCGCAATCCACCCAGGAAGCCAACCAATTGGTCGGTCTGAAGGAACGGATAGAGTTTCGGAGCAATCACGGCCGTGGTGCCGGCGCCCAGCGGAAAATCGAACCGATCATGCCCATAGGCGATCCACACCTGCACGTGAATGCCGGCGGCCAGATCGACCGCCATGTCGATATCCCGCAGCGAATCGACGCCCTCCAGAGCCGCCATTCCCGCGGTGGGCTCGTCGTAGAAATCCTTAGTGAATGCGCCCTTAAGATTCTCGCCCATATTGAGGATCAAATCCGCCCCCCCGACTCTGAAGCCAAGCAAAGCGAAATCGCGTCCGGATATCTTTTCCTTGCCCCACAGCTTGGGGGATTCGGCGGCGGCCTCTTCGCACGCCTTCTTGCACATGCCCACACCGTCGGGCCAATGTGTCATGACGATAGGGATGAGGTCCTTCTTGAAGCAGTGACGCAGCAGCGCCATGCTCATCGGATACAGTTCGGCCTCGGCCGCCGGATCGTAATCGAACGACAACAACACGCGCGATCCCGGCTCGAGCTTGTCGATTGCCTCGTACATCTTCTTGGACCACTTGGAGGCCGAAAAAGGCATATCCATCTTGACGATGTAGGGCAACACGACAGCGGCCGCCACCAGCGCATAGATAATGTGCCGGATGATGGTCATGCGCTTGATCTGTTCCTGCGGCGTCGCCATCAGTCTCCGACTCCCATGTAGGACCGTTCGATTCCGAACAGAATTCGCAGCGATTGCGAGATCGCCCCAAGGCTCATCCCCAGAAGGATGCCGCGAGTGGCCGCAAGATTCGGAAACTCCATGATCAGATCGGCGATCTTGGGGAAGAACCCCTGCTGACCGAACCATGCGCCGACGCTTTCACTGGCCGGCACGCGTCCGAACATCACCAGCAGCGCGGCCACCAGCAGCAGCGCCGCGTTGACGTTGCGAGCGCGGAACGTTCGAAATGCCGCCGACGCCATGAAGAACGCCAGGATCGAGAAGATCGTTGCCGAGCACGGAATCTGAACATAGTCGAATCCCCAGTCGAACCAGGTCTTCGCAGTGCTGGGGGCCGACTCCAACGGCCCGTAGCCGTCGTTCCACAGGCCCACGATGATCATGCCTGCCGCCCCGATAAAGACGAACGCGCTGTACGCCCAGCCCGGCTGCATGCGGCGAATGCGGCTGACGTGCATGTGCAGCAGGCTGTAAGCACCGAGGAACAGGCCGAACCCGCCAATGATCATGAACCACTTGGTCATGTGCTCGCGGAAGTCGTCGGCCTCCGGATACGGCACATAGTTGTGCGCGAAGGCAAGCACGCCAATCACGAAAACGATCACAAGCGGAATGGTGCGTTTGTACCACATCGTCGTCTAAAGGACCTTCACCAAATGGGTAATCCAATCGGCATCGAACCACGCCACAGCCACGGCGATCGTCAGGAGAATCACACCGACCACCATCGCGATCATCATGAACGCCTTGCCGATATCCTGGCCGCGCAGGCTGCCCAGCATCCGCGGCTCGCGCGACAGATATGCCGAGGCGGCGTACAGTTCTTCGCCGATCAGCGTGTAATCGCAGGTCGTGATGAAAAACGGCAACTGGTGCTCCGAGTCCGTCCCGGCCACCTGGATCGCACCGGTGGAGGCCCCGGTCTCCGACAGCAGCAGCGATTCGGCCATGAACGAACCGATCAGGAAGATAGCGGCGGGCCGTTCCCGCACCATTCGGCCGGTAACGGCGGCGGCGTAACTGAACTGGCTGGTCGCCGACAACGCCACGTCGTCGGGGTCGTAGGCATCCGGGCGCCCGGCCTCGGTGTAGGCCTGCTGGACGACCTCCTGGCTGACGGCCATCACGATCGGATTGATGTTCGTCACCGTTATGCGCGTGTCGTAATCGGCCGCCCGCCGGGCGACGCGAGACAGCACGTTGACCGCCGCGATCGTCGCCAACTCCCCCATGCTGCCCAGGCCGTGGACGAAGTACACGCTACGGCCCATTTCGGTGGCCCGGCCGATGGCTTCATCGACGGCCTCGAGCCCGGCAATACGACGAATGAACAGATTCGGATTGCGGCGCGCGATCTGGATAAAGGCCAGCACGATGCCGCTGAAGGCCAGAGCAAAGACGAGGTTGTTCAACTTGAACCGTTTGAACGTGTCCACTCGGGCCTGACCGCTATAGACCACCTTCTCGCGGTCCTGCAGGACGTAGGCTTTCTTGCGCCCATCCGTGGCCGCCAGGCGGACGTAGTAGACGCCTTTGTTGATTGCCTTGGCCGCTTGGTCGCGCTGCTTGGTGTCCCGCTTCTCGATGAAGGCCGCCAACAGCGCCAACCATCTGCGGTCAGCCTTATCGCCGCCCGACAGCGCATCATCGGCCGTCTCGTCGGTCATCGCCCGGATCGCCCGCTGGACCTTGCTCTCCGGAAGCTTGCCTTCATCCGCCAACTGCATCACTCGCGGATAGAGCTTCAGCCGACGAAGCCACTTCCGACAGGCCTTCTCCTCATCGGTGAGCTTCTCGTCGGGCGTGTCGCTGGCCATCTCGGCCAGGATAAGCTTGGATTGTTCTTTGCTGAGGACATCATCGGCGACAAGTTTCTTGATGTGGTCTGCCGTCAACTCCGGCGCACCGGCCGGCGGAAACAGCTTCGCCGGCAGAATCGTGGCGACATAGAACTTCTTATTGGCCTCCGAGAAGCCGAAGTACTTCGGATCTGCCGATTTCAAAGAGTCTTCGGTCAACTCGACCTTGACGGTCTTGAATTGCCTCGTTTCGAAATCGTCAGCGCTCTTGGCGACCTCGACGGCGTAGGAGACGCCTTCGACAACGTCATCGACCTTGCCCCACTCCAGGATGAGGGCCGATCCATCGTCGCTGGGTCGGTCGTACAGCCGGACGGTCGATGCGTCCGGCAGCGCCGCCCGCAGATCCGCAAGCCTCACGCCCTTTCGCATGCAGCCGCCGCAGAGCGCGACCGTCGCCAGCACAGCCGCCAGCAGAAAATGCAGAGCCGTGAAGCCACCTCGCGTCACGATTCGATGGCCTCCACGTTCGCTCGTGGAACCGTTACCACCTTGCCGTCGGAAAACTCGATCTGAACCACGCGAACCTTCACTTCGCTTTCTATCGCTTCGATACCGGGCGGCAGGGCCTTGACGACGCCCAGGCGCCCGAAGTCGGGCTGCCGAATGATACGGACCGCGGCGCCTTCCATCAAGCCTGCAGGGGCGGCCGGAGCTTGGACTTTTTCCCCCGCTGTCGACTCGGCGGCCGGGATGATGATCTCCGGGCGAAGGACGCCGGCCCGAATCTGCGTGGCCCCGTTGGCCGAGGCGCGCTGCCCCGCATGGGCCGACAGCAGATCGAACGTTGCCTGGGCCATTGTAATCTTGCCGAAGCCCTCCGTCATAATCAGGATCGGCTGAACGTCCTCATGCCCGGTGATGGCCACGCCGAGGTCGTAGCCCAGCAACTCGCGGAGGTCGCGGTCGTGAAAGCCCCCGCAGATCAGGGCCGCGATACCGAGCTGCCCCGCCCGCGCGTAGACCTCGCTGGTGATCAGCGCTCCGGCGACGACAAGCTTGCCGGCCAGATCGTCGCTCAGATCGCTGGGGGCGATGACGACGTCGGGGCTGTCGGCGACAGTCGTCAGCTCGCCGGTCACCTCGCCGCCGATACCCAGGATGCCCTGGATAAAGGCGCCGGTCGTCTCGACGATGACGCCCTCGCCGGGCACGACCTCGGCGACGACGCCGTCGATGTAGGCCCGCACATCCACCGGCCGGGGCGCCGTCCGCAGCAGCACCTGCCCCGTCACGTGCGAGATCGTCTCGACCGTCCCGTCGATGGGCGACCGCGCCGCGCTGCGGAGGAACTTCAGGAACGGGCGCGTCTCGGCGATGACCTCATCCTTGGCGACCGTGTCGCCCTCGGCCTTGACCATGTAGCGGGCCAGATCGCCCGGCATGATGGCCAACTGGTTGACCACGTTGACCGTCGCCACGTCGCCGGGCAGTTCGGCGCGTGCGACGACGTCCTCAGCCCGCACGGCGGCGCCCTGCTCGACGATCACCTTGCCGGCGATCGGAAGGCGGCGCTCCTTGCGCACCGTCGTCCGCTCGGTGACCCGCAATCCCGGTGTATACGTATGTGCCATACCTGCGGTCTTCCTTCGCCTACGCCGGGTAGGCGTCCAACGCCTGCGCCCACCGCGTGAGCGTCTCGGATCGGTTGTCCTGGGGAATCTCCAGCGGCCGGCCGCGACCGTCGAACACCACGCCGACGACGCCGCCGATCACCTCCGCCTCGATGGCCCGGCCTCGCCCGTCCCCCAGATCGACGCCGCGGGCCGGTTCGAGGCGAACGGTCGCCACCTGCCCGACGGTCAGCGGTTCGAGAACGATCTCGCCGGCGGCGACGGCGCCGTTGCGCGTCTGGCCGTCGACGGTCAGCGCGTATTCAAAGCATCGCCCGCCCGCCTTGACCTTGCCCATCGGCGACACGCACGTGCCCAGGTAGATCAGGCAGTCGTGCTCGAACACCTCGATCGCGGCGGCCTCGTGGATCTGGGCCAGCACGCCGAGGTGGGGCATCATGAAGATGCTGTCGACGCACAGGCGCGTGATGCCCTGGGGGCCGAACGCGTCGATGAGCATCATCATCGCCTGCGAGCGGCGCGGGGCGTGCGAGAGGACCCCACCGCTGCCGACCAGCACGTCGAGGTCGGCCATGGTGATGAGTGTGTCGCCCGAGCTCGACTCGTCGAACGATTCGGAGATCGTCCGCCCGCGCTGCACCCCCTTGAGACCGACGGCCAGTTGCTTGTGCTGCTCGAACGCCAGCCGCAACGCCTCGCGGGCGATGGCCTGCTCGATTTTGAGTTCCTCCAGCAGGTGCGGCACGGTCGTCGGGCGGATCATCTTGTTCTTGATCCGGTCGCGCAGGTCGGCTTCGTCCATATCGAACGGCAGCCAGCGCATGATGTTGGCCAGCCCGGTCTCGGCCAGGACGTTGGAGATGCTGTAGCTCATCCCCAGGTTCGCACTGACCGAGCGGTTAAAGACGCGCTGCCCCTCGCCGGCCGGCTCGCCCTTGGGCGGGGGGGCGAGGAAGTCGGAAAATATGTCCGTCGTCGCCCCGCCGATATCGACGCCAACGATGTTCAGCCCGCGCGACTGGGCGACGTGCTGGATGAGATCGCCCACAGCCGCGGGGGTCGGCATGATCGGAGCGCCCACCCACGACATGAGCTTCTTGTACCCGGGCGCCTGGGCCATCACGTGCTTGAGGAACAGGTCGTGAATCTCGTCGCGGGCCGGGGCGAGGTTCTCGCGCTCCAGCACGGGGCGAAGGTTGTCGGTGATGTGCAGCTCGGCCTTGTCGCCGAGCGTCTCCTTGATGGCGGCCTGGGCGTCCTTGTTGCCGGCATAGACGATCGGCAGCATGAAGGATGCCCCCAGCCGCGGCCGCGGATTGGCCGCCGCCAGGAACTCCGCCAGCTCGACGACGTGACGAACCGTGCCGCCGTCGGTCCCGCCCGACAGGAGCACCATGTCCGGCCGAAGCGTGCGGATGCGCTCGATCTTCTCGTGCGGGGCGCGCTGGTCGTTGCTGGCCAGCACGTCCATCACGATCGCCCCGGCCCCCAGGGCCGCCCGCTGGGCGCTCTCGGCCGTCATCGACTTGACCACCCCCGCGACCATCATCTGCAGCCCGCCGCCGGCGCTGCTGGTGGAGATATAGATGTCCACGCCCTCGTTGTCGTGGGCGGGTGTGATGATTCGCTCGCCGTCGAGGATCCGCCGGCCGGAGAGCTCCTCCAACTCGGTCAGCGCGTTCAGCACGCCGCGCGTGACGTCCTCGAACGGCGCCTCGACCGTCGTGGGGGCCTCGCCGCGGAACGTCTGGCGATACCCCTCGTCGGTCCGCTCGATCAGAATGGCCTTGGTCGTCGTGCTGCCGCAGTCGGTGGCGACGATGACGTTGAGGTCTTGCTCGGTCACTGAGGCTTTCCTTCTGTCTCGACCCGGGCGGCTTCGATGGCATCGACCAGCGCGCCGATGCCTTCGCGCCGCTCGAGGATCGCCACCACCTGGTCGTAATCGGCCTGCTTGAAAAACAGCCCGGTCAGGAACGGCCGCAGGAACACCATCGCCTGGCTTCCGATGGCGTTGAGCGGCTGGACCGACTGGAGAAACAGCGTCGCCGGCAGGGCCATGCGGCGCGCGACGATCTTATCCGCCAGCCGCCGCAGCAGCGCGTGGTCCTCATCGGTCAGCGGACCGTGCGGGCCTTGCATCGCGAACGCGCGGCGCATGCCGTCGACGAATCTATTCATCATCCCGGGCCATCTGATGCTCAACAAAGCTCACCACCTTCTCGGCGTTGCCCGCAAACCGCAGCAGAACGCCTCGGAACGAATCCAGCCGCGAGGGCCTATCGAACGGCGACAAGAACACGCCCGATTTCTGCACACTCACCCGCCCCACCTGCGACCACAACATGCGACGGCTTTGGCCCAGAAACCGGGCCGTGGCGCCCGCATCGTCCAGATCGAACCGCGTCGGCAGGAAATACCGCGCCAGCGACACCATCAGGAATGCCACCGCCAGCAGCACATAGCCGAGGTGGCCAAAACTCAGCCCGACGGCCACGCAGATGCCGACAACCGCACACACCAGCAGCAGCGACTTTGGAAAGTCGTCCACCAGCGGCAACGACCGCCAGCCCAGCGCGGGCAACTCCGCCGGGGCCAATTGCTCACCCTCGCTATCAGGCATGGCGAATCCTAGCATCCCCCTCCACGCCAAGTCAATCGCCGCGCCGCCCCCAGCCGCGCCACGACCAGTTGTAATGGCCGCCGTCTGACGTATAATCATCGACGCCCCCGCCGCGGGGCTGTGCACCATGCGAATAGCAGGCATATCTATCGTCGCACTTCTTTGCCTTTGGGGCGTCGGCTGCGCGCCGTCAATCTCGACCGTCTCCGTCAATCCGTCGTTCAGGCCCGCCGGCCCGATGCGGATGGCTGTGCTGGATTTCGACTGGCAGCCGCCTTCGGGGCAGGTGGCGGAGGGCGCAACGATGGTCAGCGCGCCCAACGCAGGAAAGTTCGTGGCCGACAGCGTGTCCAGCAGACTGTTGACGGTGAGCGGCTTTGAGATGATCGAACGGTCGAGGCTCAATCAACTGCTCCGCGAGAAGGACCTCAGCCAAACCGACCTGATCGATCAGGGGCAATACAAAGAGATCGGCCAGTTCCTCGGCGTCGACTACCTCGTGCTCGGGACCGTCAGCACCTATACGACATGGGCGAACGGCCCCCTGTCCGGGCACCTGGTGTCGTTCTCATGTCGATGCATTCACGTGGAGACGGGCAAGGTGGTGTGGATGCTGTCGGGCGCAACCGAGAAAGGCCCCACCGGCCCACTCGACCCAGCCATCAGCGTCCGCGACATCCTCAACGACGCCATACCCAAACTCATCCAGCAACTCGCCCAAGCCGCCGCCCGAATTCCTACATGAGGGAGACAAATATGATCCGGAAGGCCGGACTGCCACTCGTCATCATCGTTGTAATAATCGTCGCTGGGCTTCTCGTCTGGCAGTTGGCCGGCAAGGGCTCCGCGCCGGTCGAGGCCCCGGTGGTAGAGGCTCCGGTCGAAGAGGAGCCGATAGAGATTGCCGAGGCTCCCGCGCTCGAGCCGGAGATCCTTGAGGAAGAAACGCCTGAGGAGGACGAT
>LAZR01000347.1_pt1 | contig 41459 bp, 52 predicted proteins | sample 329461 | NCBI WGS metagenome assembly LAZR01 (sample SAMN03002196, study PRJNA259156) | marine sediment metagenome | biome: sea floor; feature: Hydrothermal impacted sediments; material: marine sediment; isolation source: Loki non-amplified sample from Loki's castle hydrothermal vent sediment ...
CTCCAGGACGTCTTCACTAGCGCGACCGGGCTTGCGACACGCATGTGAAGGAGACCAAAGCCATGAACAGTTATGAAGCCAAGCAAGAGGCTCGCAAGGCGCGCTATGAAGAACTGGCCGAAAAGAACCAGGCCGAGGCCGCGCGCGAGTTCCACAAAGGGGACCTACGCGAGGAGGTATCAGGCATCCCATTCGGCCAGCCGATCCGCGTCGGGCACCACTCCGAAGGCCGCCACCGCAACGCCATCAAGCGCGCCAACAACGCGATGCGGCGCGGGATCGAGGCACAAAGCAAGGCCGGACACTATGCCGCCAAGGCCGCCAACGTGGGCAAGGGCGGCATCTCGTCCGATGACCCCGAGGCCGTGGTCAAGTTGCGCGAGAAACTGGCGAAACTCGAGGCCCGGCAGGAGCGCATGAAGGCCGGCGGCCGGGAGGTGGGCGCATGAACGTCCTCGTCGTGGGCACGGGCTCCATCGGGACCCGGCACCTGGATAACCTCATCGAGCTGGGCCACACGGTCTATGCGACCGACAGCAACCCGGCCAACCTTGCGAAGGTTGCCGATCGCGCGGCGGGCACATTCGCGACGCTGGATGAGGCCCTGGACGCCGCCAAGCCGGACATCAAGGCGGCTGTCGAGGCGCTGTTCGGGGTGAAGGTCACCGCCGTCAACACGCTGGTCCGCAAGGGCAAGGTCAAGCGCTTCCGTGGCCGTATCGGCCGCCAGAGCGATCAGAAAAAAGCCGTCGTGACGCTGGCCGAAGGCCAGTCCATCGACGTCTCGACCGGTCTTTGATCGGGACCGGAGGAGCTTAGGCAATGGCACTAAAGAATTTCAAACCGAACACGCCGAGCCAGCGCCAGCTGGTCATCGTCGATCGCTCGGGTCTGTGGAAGGGCAAGCCTGTCAAGCAGCTCACCCAGGGGCTGACTCAAAAGGGCGGACGCAACAACACGGGTCGGGTAACCGCGCGCTATCAAGGTGGTGGTCACAAGCGGACCTACCGCATGATCGACTTCAAGCGCCGCAAGCTCGACATGTGGGCGACGGTCGAGCGGATCGAGTATGATCCGAACCGCACCGCGTTCATCGCGCTGGTCAAGTATGAGGACGGGCAGGTCGCCTACATCCTGGCGCCGCAGCGGCTTGCCGCGGGCGACAAGGTGATTGCGGGCCTCACGGGCGTCGACGTCAAGCCGGGCAACGCGATGCCGCTGTCGGCGATGCCGGTCGGAACCATCGTCCACAATGTCGAGATGAAGCCGGAAAAGGGCGGTCAGATCGCTCGCTCCGCCGGGTCTTACGCTCAGCTCGTCGGCCGCGACTCCGGCCTGGCGATCCTTCGCCTGAATTCGGGCGAGCAACGGCTGGTCCCGTCGTCGTGTTTCGCCACGGTCGGTGCGGTGTCCAACCCGGATCATTCGAACATCAACCTCGGCAAGGCTGGTCGTTCGCGCTGGCTGGGTCGTCGTCCGCATGTCCGCGGTGTCGCCATGAACCCGGTCGACCATCCGCACGGTGGTGGTGAAGGCCGTACGTCCGGTGGCCGCCATCCGGTATCGCCCTGGGGCAAGCCGACGAAGGGCAAGCGGACCCGCCAGAACAAGGCGACCGACAAGTTCATCATGCGCTCGCGTCATCAGCGTAAGAAGTAAGAGGATTTTTTCATGACACGTTCCGTCTGGAAGGGTCCGTTCGTCGATGGCTACCTTCTCAAGAAAGCCGAGAAGGGGCGCGCGAGCGGCCGCAACGATGTGATCAAGATCTGGAGCCGTCGTTCGACGATCCTGCCGCAGTTCGTCGGCCAGACCTTCGGCGTCTACAATGGGTCCAAGCACATTCCCGTGTCGGTGAACGAGGACATGGTCGGACACAAGTTCGGCGAGTTCGCTCCAACCCGGACCTATTATGGCCACGGCGCCGACAAGAAGGCGAAGAGGAAATAACGATGGGCAAGGCCAAAGCCGAACGACGGCTGAAGGATAACGAGGCGAAGGCTGTTGCCCGGACGATCCGTGTCAGCCCGCAGAAGCTCAATCTCGTCGCGCAGCTGATCCGCGGCAAGAAGGTCGGCGCCGCGCTGGCGGACCTGACCTTCTCGCGCAAGCGAATCGCCGAGACGGTGAAGAAGACGCTGGAAAGCGCCATCGCCAACGCCGAGAACAATCATGATCTCGACGTCGATTCGCTGATCGTCGCCGAGGCCTATGTGGGCAAGTCGATCACGATGAAGCGTTTCCATGCCCGCGGTCGCGGTCGGGCGAGCCGGGTCGAGAAGCCGTTCTCGCATCTGACGATCGTCGTGCGCGAGATCGCCGAACTCGAGGAGGCCGCGTAATGGGTCAGAAAATCAATCCGACCGGCTTTCGGCTCGGCATCAACCGCACCTGGGATTCGCGTTGGTTCGCCAACACCGGCGAATATGGCCAGTTGCTCCACGAGGATCTCAAGATCCGCCGCTATCTGCTCGAAGAGCTTAAGCAGGCTGCGGTCTCCAAGATCGTCATCGAGCGTCCGCACAAGAAGTGCCGGATCACGATCCACTCGGCGCGTCCGGGCATCGTCATCGGCAAGAAGGGCGCGGATATCGAGAAGCTTCGCAAGAAACTCGCCTCGATGACCAACGCCGAGACGCACATCAACATCGTCGAGGTGCGCAAGCCCGAGACGGATGCGACCCTGGTCGCGCAGTCGATCGCCCAGCAGCTGGAGCGCCGCGTGGCGTTCCGCCGCGCCATGAAGCGCGCCGTCCAGTCGGCGATGCGCCTCGGCGCCGAGGGCATCCGCATCAATTGCGGTGGCCGTCTCGGTGGCGCGGAAATCGCGCGGACGGAGTGGTATCGCGAAGGCCGTGTGCCGTTGCACACGCTGCGCGCCGACATCGACTATGGCACCGCCGAGGCGAAGACCGCCTATGGTATTTGCGGCGTCAAGGTCTGGATCTTCAAGGGCGAGATTCTCGAGCACGATCCGATGGCGTCCGAACGCCGGCAGATCGAGGGCGACAGTCAAGGTGGCGGTCGTCGCCGCGAACACGCCTGAGCGTTCAGAATTCGGAGTGAACTAAGATGCTGCAGCCAAAGCGCACTAAGTACCGGAAGGCGTTCAAGGGACGCATTCATGGTACCGCAAAGGGCGGAACCGGCCTCAACTTCGGTGCCTTCGGCCTGAAGGCGATGGAACCGGAGCGGGTGACCGCTCGCCAGATCGAGGCGGCTCGCCGCGCGATCACCCGACAGATGAAGCGCCAGGGGCGCGTGTGGATCCGGATTTTCCCGGATCTGCCGGTGACCTCGAAGCCTACTGAAGTCCGCATGGGTAAGGGTAAAGGCTCCGTCGACTATTGGGCGGCGCGCGTTCATCCTGGCCGCGTGGTCTTCGAGATCGACGGGGTCGATGAAGTGACTGCCCGCGAGGCGCTTCGCCTCGGTGCGGCAAAGCTGCCGATCCGCACGCGCTTTATCCAGCGCATTGCCGAGTAAGGAGAGTTTGAAGTGAAAGCTTCCGACGTCAAAGCGATGACCCAGGACGAACTCACCGATGAGCTCGGCAAGCTGAAGAAGGAGCAGTTCAATCTGCGCTTCCAGCGTGCCACGGGTCAGCTCGAGAATACCGCCCGCGTGCGCCAGGTGCGCCGCGATATCGCGCGCATCAAGACGATTTCTCGCCATAAGGCGGGCGAGGCCAAGGCCTGAGGACGGAACTATGCCGAAACGCATCCTGCAGGGGACAGTGGTCTCCGATAAGAACGAAAAGACGGTGGTCGTGCTGGTGGAGCGTCGCTTCACCCATCCGCTGTTCAAAAAGACCGTGCGCCGGTCGAAGAAGTACAAGGCGCACGACGAGAACAATCAGTGCAAGGTCGGCGATATGGTCTCCATCGAGGAAACCCGGCCGATCTCGAAGGACAAGAGCTGGATCGTCGTCTCGAACGGCGTGGCAGCAGCCAGTTGATGGATTGGCCGGGACAGTGCGGTTCGACACGTCCCGGCAGCAAGTTTTGAAGGCGGCCTGACATGATTCAGATGCAAACAAACCTCGACGTCGCGGATAATTCCGGCGCCCGTCGTGTCATGTGCATCAAGGTGCTGGGCGGCTCGAAGCGGAAATATGCCTCGGTGGGCGACATCATTGTCGTTTCCGTCAAGGAGGCCATTCCGCGCGGCCGCGTGAAAAAGGGCGACGTGATGAAGGCCGTGGTGGTGCGTACCGCCAAGGACATCCGCCGCGCCGACGGCTCGGTCATCCGGTTCGACCGGAACGCAGCCGTCATCATCGACAACAAGAAAGAGCCGCTTGGCACGCGTATCTTCGGACCGGTTCCGCGCGAGCTTCGCGCCAAGAGCCACATGAAGATCGTCTCCCTGGCCCCCGAAGTTCTTTAAGAGGAGAGCGGACGATGCAGAAGATCCGCAAGGGCGACAATGTCGTCGTGCTCGCCGGCAAGGACAAGGGCCGGTCGGGTGAAGTGATTCAGATGATGCCGAAAGAGGGGCGGGCACTGGTGCGCGGGGTCAATATGATCAAGCGCCATCAACGCCAGTCCGCTTCCCAGGAAGCCGGCATCATCACCAAGGAAGCCCCGATCCAATTGTCGAACATCGCGGTCGCTGACCCGAAGGACGGCAAGGCGACGCGCGTAGGCTTCAAGACCCTCGACGACGGCACCAAGGTGCGTGTCGCGAAGCGCTCGGGAGAGCAGATCAATGGCTGATACGGAAACCGCTTACGTGCCGCGTCTCAAGCGCGTCTATCGCGAAGAGGTCCGCAAGGCGATGCAGGAAGAGTTCTCGTACAAGAACGAGATGCAGATCCCGCGCGTCGACAAGATCGTGATCAACATGGGCGTCGGCGAAGCCACCGCCGATTCCAAGAAGCCGACGGTGGCGGCCGAGGACTTGGCAAGGATCGCCGGCCAGAAGCCGATCATCACCCATGCCCGTAACTCGATCGCCGGATTCAAGGTCCGCGAGGGCATGCCGATCGGCGCGAAGGTCACGCTTCGCAAGGATAAAATGTACGAGTTCATGGATCGGCTGGTCCAGATCGCGCTGCCGCGCGTTCGCGACTTTCGCGGCCTGAACCCGAAGAGCTTTGACGGTCGCGGCAATTTCGCGATGGGCGTCAAGGAGCACATCGTGTTCCCCGAGATCAACTACGACAAGGTCGATCAGATGTGGGGCATGGACATCATCGTCTGTACGACGGCGAAGACCGACGAGGAAGCCCGAGCGCTTTTGAAGGCGTTCAACTTCCCCTTCCGCCAGTAACGGCAGACGAGCAAAGGACGAGACAATGGCCAAAAAGGGCATGATCGAGCAGAACAATCGGCGCATCAAGCTGGTGGCGAAATACGCCGCCAAGCGCGCCGCTCTGAAGGCGATCACCAAGAATGCCGACGCTCCCATGGAGGAGCGTTTTCAGGCGCAGCTCCAGCTCGCGGAACTTCCGCGCAATGGCTCGAAGGTACGTATCCGCAATCGCTGCGAAGTGACGGGCCGCCCGCGCGCCTATTATCGCAAGCTGAAGATGAGCCGCATCGCGCTCCGGGAACTTGGCAACAATGGCCAGATCCCCGGTATCGTGAAGTCGAGCTGGTAAGGAGGTAGCGACATGTCACTGTCTGATCCGCTCGGCGATATGCTGACCCGCATCCGTAACGCGATCATGCGCAACAAGACGACGGTTTCCACGCCGGCGTCGAAGCTGCGCGGTCGAGTCCTCGATGTCCTGAAGGACGAGGGCTACATTCGCGGCTACACCCAGACCGAATTCGAGAACGGCAAGTCCGACTTCGAAATCGAGCTGAAATATTACGACAACGGCCCGGTCATTCGCGAGATCGCTCGCGTTTCCAAGCCCGGTCGTCGGGTCTACGTTTCGGCGAAGACCATCCCGCAGGTCGCCAATGGTCTCGGCATCTCCGTTCTTTCGACTCCGAAGGGCGTTATGGCCGATCACAGCGCCCGCGAACAGAATGTCGGCGGCGAGGTGCTCTGCCGCGTCTTCTGACGCGGCAGCCTCAACCCGCAACGAACGGACAGGGTATCGAAATGTCTCGTATTGGTAAGAAGCCGGTCGCCGTGCCCGAGGGCGTCACCGCCTCCGTTGAGGGGCAGACGGTCAAGGCTAAGGGACCGAAGGGCGAACTGTCCTTCGTCGTCAATGAAGAAGTGCTGGTCAAGATGGAGGACGGCGCGGTGGCCGTCGATCCGCGCGATAATTCCAAGGACGCGCGCTCCAAATGGGGCATGTCGCGGACGATGATCGCGAATATCCTCAACGGCGTGAAGACGGGCTTCGAAAAGAAGCTCGAAATCAACGGCGTCGGCTATCGCGCGTCGCTGCAGGGCAAGAATCTCCAGTTGGCTCTGGGCTTTTCGCACGACGTGCTCTATCCGGTGCCGGAAGGCATCCAGATTGTCGTACCCAAGCCGACGGAAATCGTCATCTCGGGTATCGACCGGCAGCAGGTCGGCCAGGTCGCGGCTGAAATCCGTGGCTATCGCGGCCCAGAGCCCTACAAGGGCAAGGGCGTGAAATACGCGAACGAGACGATCGTTCGCAAAGAAGGCAAGAAGAAGTAGGGCTCGTTATGGCTACCTTGAAGGCAAACCTGCGACGCCGGGCTTCGCGCATCCGCCGCTCGCTGAAGAAGGTGGCGAACGGTCGTCCGCGGCTGTCCGTCCACCGCTCTTCGAAGAACATCTACGCGCAGATCATCGACGACGCGGCGGGCCGTACGCTCGCTTCGGCCTCGACGCTCGAGCCGTCGATGCGTTCGGAACTGAAGACCGGCGCCGACACCGCCGCGGCTGCGGCCGTCGGCAAGCTTGTCGCCGACCGTGCGAAGGAAGCCGGGGTGACCGACGTCGTGTTCGATCGCGGCTCCTTCATCTACCACGGCCGCGTGAAGGCGCTGGCCGATTCGGCGCGCGAGGGCGGTCTCAACTTCTGAGGCCTGCTCGGTTCGCCCGAACGTTTTCGTTGGGGCGGATCGTATGACCGTTCGGCGGCCGCTCGATGCGGCCGTCTTTTCAAAAGACGCCTCCGGAAAAGAATAAGGAACAGGATATGGCGCCTCGTAACGACAGACGTGACGACCGCGATGACGGTTTCGTCGACAAGCTCGTTCACATCAACCGCGTCGCCAAAGTGGTGAAGGGCGGCCGCAGATTCGGTTTTGCCGCGCTCGTCGTCGTCGGCGATCTGAAGGGCCGCGTCGGCTTCGGCCACGGCAAGGCGCGCGAAGTGCCGGAAGCGATCCGCAAGGCGACGGAAGCCGCCAAGCGCGATCTGATCTTCGTGCCACTGCGCGATGGCCGGACGCTGCATCATGACGTCACCGGCCGCCACGGCGCCGGCAAGGTCATCCTGCGCGCCGCCGAGGCCGGTACCGGCATCATCGCCGGTGGCCCGATGCGCGCCGTGTTCGAAGCGGTCGGCATGCATGACGTGGTCGCCAAGTCGCTGGGATCGTCGAACCCCTACAACATGGTTCGCGCCACCTTCGACGGGCTCCGGAATGCCACGCATCCAAAGGATGTCGCGTCGCGTCGGGGTATCAAATATTCGACCCTTCAGGCCCGCCGCCGGGAAGTCATCGGCGCTCAGGCGGCCGAAGATTGATTGGAAGCGAGAACCTCCTTCGAGGTTCTCGCGCTTTGACTGAAGGAGCCAATCGATGGCCGAAAAGAAATCCGCAGGGTCCACGGTCACGGTCGAGCAGACCGGCAGCCCGGTCCGCCGCCCTGGTGCTCAGCGCCAGACGCTGGTCGGTCTTGGCTTGAACAAAATGCACCGTCGCCGCACGCTGGAGGATACTCCCGCGGTGCGCGGCATGATCGCCAAGGTCGCTCACCTCGTGCGTGTGGTCGAAGAGGCTTAACGAGCGCCGCGGAGCGACGAGCTTCGCGTGATCGACGAGCCAAATCCCTTTTGCCAGAACCTCGACCGCACGCATCGCGTTGCCGGGGTCGAAGTTCCAGGAGAAACAACATGAAACTTAACGAGATTTCCGACAAGGACGGCGCCACCCACTTGCGCCAGCGCGTCGGTCGTGGAATCGGCTCGGGACGCGGCAAGACCGGTGGTCGCGGCGTCAAGGGTCAGAAGTCCCGGTCCGGCGTCGCCATCAACGGGTTCGAAGGCGGTCAGATGCCGCTGTTCCGGCGCCTGCCGAAGCGTGGCTTCACGAATATTTTTGCCAAGAGCTTCAACGTGGTCTCAGTTGGCCGCATCCAGCAGGCGATCGACGCCGGCAAGCTGGACGCCAAGAGCACGATCGATCTTGCCGCGCTGAAGACGGCGGGCGTGGTGCGTCGTTCCAAGGACGGCATCCGCCTTCTCGGGGACGGCGAGCTCTCGGCGAAGGTTTCGATCACGGTCAATGGTGCGTCGAAGTCGGCGGTTGAAAAGGTCGAAAAAGCGGGCGGTTCGGTGACGACGGCGGGTGCGGGCGCTTAATCGCCCTTCTTGCACACGCCTTCCCCGCCGTTTATCTCTCGTGCTTCCTCGGGGGAGAGATTTGCTCTTTCCGCTCGAGTGAAGCGGACCGCGCGTGACCGTCTTTCTGCTGACCCGCGGGACAACCCGGAGACAAGTTCGACATGGCATCGGCTGCGGAACAACTCGCCGCTAACTTGAATTTCTCGGCCTTCGCCAAGGCCGAGGATCTCAAGAAGCGCATCTGGTTCACTCTTGGCGCACTGCTTGTTTATCGCCTCGGGACCTATATCCCGATGCCGGGCATCAATCCGGACGCGTTGGCGCAGGCGTTTCAGCAGCAGTCGACCGGCATTTTGGGCATGTTCAACATGTTCTCCGGCGGTGCGGTCGGGCGCATGGCGATCTTTGCCCTCGGCATCATGCCGTATATCTCCGCCTCGATCATCATTCAGCTGATGACGTCGGTCATTCCGTCGTTGGAGCAGCTGAAGAAGGAAGGCGAGCAGGGCCGCAAGATCATCAACCAGTACACGCGCTACGGCACGGTGTTGCTGGCCACTGTGCAGGCCTATGGCATCGCCGTCGGATTGCAGACGCAGCCGGGAATCGTCGTCGATCCTGGCACGTTCTTCCAGATTTCTGCGGTCATCACGCTGGTCGGTGGCACCATGTTCTTGATGTGGCTCGGTGAGCAGATCACCGCGCGCGGCATCGGTAACGGTATTTCGCTGATCATCTTTGCCGGTATCGTCGCCAATCTCCCGTCCGCGATCGCGAACCTCCTGGAGCTAGGCCGGACCGGCGCGCTGTCGACGGCGATCATTCTTCTGGTGATTCTGGTTGCGGTGGTATCGATCGCCGTAATCGTGTTTTTCGAGCGGGCGCAGCGCCGGCTTTTGATCCAGTATCCGAAGCGCCAGGTCGGCAACCGCATGTTCCAGGGCGACACGTCGCACCTGCCATTGAAACTGAACACCGCGGGCGTGATTCCGCCGATCTTCGCGTCGTCGCTGCTGCTGCTGCCGGTGACGATGGCGAATTTTTCCGACACGTCGGCTCTGCCGGGCTGGGCGACGACCATCATCGCGTCCCTCGGCAACGGCCAGCCGCTGCACATGTTTCTCTATGGCAGCTTGATCGCGTTCTTCGCCTTCTTCTATACGGCGGTTGTCTTCAATCCGAAGGACACGGCCGACAATCTGAAGAAGCATGGCGGTTTCGTCCCAGGCATTCGGCCGGGTGAGCGAACGGCGGAGTATATCGACTACGTCCTGACGCGCATTACGGTGGTGGGAGCAATCTATCTCGTTCTTATTTGTCTCTTGCCGGAATTCCTGATTTCGGCCGTGGGTGTCCCGTTCTATCTCGGTGGTACGTCGCTGCTCATCGTGGTTAGCGTTACAATGGATACGGTCGCTCAGGTGCAGGGGCATCTTCTGGCGCACCAGTACGAGGGCCTCGTCAAGAAGTCGAAGCTCAGAGGTGGGAGACGGGGAGCCAGATGAGACTCATACTGCTCGGGCCACCGGGAGCCGGGAAGGGCACCCAGGCACAGAGGTTGATCGAGCGGCACGGGATTCCGCAGCTTTCGACCGGAGACATGTTACGGGCGGCCGTCGCCGCCCAGAGCGAAATCGGCCTGAAGGCGAAGGCCGTCATGGATGCCGGGAATCTGGTGTCGGACGATATCGTCAATGCGATCGTGTCCGAACGGATCGATCAGGACGACTGCGCCAAGGGGTTCATTCTCGATGGATATCCGCGCACGCTGAATCAGGCGGATGCGGTCGAGGCGATGCTTGAGCGCAAGGGCCTCTCCCTGGATCACGTCATCGAAATGAAGGTCGATGACGACATTCTTGTGAGGCGGGTTTCGGGTCGTTTTTCCTGCGCCAACTGCGGCGCAGTCTATCACGACGAAGACAAGCAGCCGAAGGTCGCGGGGGTTTGCGACGTTTGCGGGGCGACCGAGTTCAAGCGCCGTCCGGACGACAACGCGGAAACGATGCGGACCCGCCTTCGCTCCTATTACAGAGATACCTCGCCGCTCGTCGGCTACTATTACTGCAAAGGTACTCTGCGCGGGGTCGACGGCATGCAGCCGATCGATGTCGTGACCGAGAGTATCGAAACCATTCTCGGTGCCGAACCCGCATCAGGCGGGTATCGCGCTGGACAAGCGGGCGGTTGACTTGTCAAGGCCCGTTGATCTATAGCCTGCGCCTATTCGCGAATCCTTTGCGATCGGCGCAGGCCTTCGTTCGAGGGCCAGCTTCGGTCGTTTTCGGCCGTAGGGCTCTCATCTTGCATGAGACGGGCTCCCTGCCCATCTAAATCTAGGAGTATCGACGTGGCCCGTATCGCTGGCGTCAACATCCCGAGCAACAAGCGCGTCGTTATCGCGCTGCAGTACATCCATGGCATCGGTTCGACCTTCGCCAAGGAGATCGTGCAGAAGGTCAATCTCGGCGATGAGCGCCGGGTCAATGATCTGACCGACGGTGAAGTGCTGCAGATTCGCGAGATCATCGATCGCGACTATCAGGTCGAGGGTGATCTGCGCCGCGAGACGGCGATGAATATCAAGCGTCTGATGGACCTTGGCTGCTATCGCGGCCTGCGGCATCGTCGCAGCCTGCCGGTTCGCGGTCAGCGGACCCATACCAACGCCCGTACCCGCAAGGGGCCCGCGAAGGCGATCGCAGGCAAGAAGAAGTAAATTTACGCGGCGCGCCCTCCAGGGCGCGCTGTTGGTGTAGCCGCCGGCATTACGGCGGTGTGGATATCAAACAGGACTTATTAAATGGCCAAGGAAGCACAACGCGTTCGTCGCCGCGAGCGCAAGAACATCATTTCGGGCGTCGCCCACGTGAGTTCGACCTTCAACAACACGCTGATCACGATCACCGACGCGCAGGGCAATGCGATTGCCTGGTCGTCGGCTGGCGCTCAGGGCTTCAAGGGCTCGCGCAAGTCGACGCCGTTCGCCGCGCAGGTTGCCGCGGAAGACGCTGCCAAGAAGGCGCAGGAGCATGGCATGCGGACGCTTGAGGTCGAGGTTTGCGGACCGGGTTCCGGGCGCGAGTCGGCCTTGCGGGCGCTTCAGGCAGCCGGCTTCACGATTACGTCGATTCGAGATGTGACGCCGATCCCGCATAACGGCGTGCGTCCGCGCAAGAAGCGCCGCGTTTGATGCTTTCCGCCGCGTCCTTTTAGGGTGCGGCGTGCGGCCGACAGGAGGGGTTTCACCCTCCGTTATCAGACCTATCGCCACGATTGGATGGTGGCGAGGAAACTGAAAGGCATCCGTCATGATTGCTAGCAACTGGCAAGACCTTACCAAGCCCAACCAGGTGGTGTTCAAGAGCGGCGGCAGCCGTGTCAAGGCATCGCTGACGGCAGAGCCGCTTGAGCGCGGCTTCGGGCTTACCCTCGGCAACGCGCTGCGCCGCGTCCTGCTCTCGTCGCTCCAGGGAGCGGCGATCACAGCGGTCCAGATCGACGGCGTATTGCACGAGTTTTCGTCGATCCCGGGCGTGCGGGAGGATGTCACGGACATCGTCCTCAACATCAAGGAAATCTGCATCGGTATGCAGGGCGAGGGACCGAAGCGCATGGTCGTGCGCAAGCAGGGCCCTGGCGTCGTACGCGCTGGCGACATCCAGACGGTAGGCGATATCGAGGTTCTCAATCCCGAGCATGAGATCTGCACCCTCGACGAGGGCGCGGAAATCCGCATGGAATTTACGGTCAACACCGGCAAGGGTTATGTTCCTGCCGACCAGAATCGGGCGGAAGATGCGCCGATCGGCCTGATCCCGGTCGACTCGCTGTTTTCGCCGGTCAAGAAGGTGTCCTACAAGGTCGAGGCGACCCGCGAGGGGCAGGACCTCAACAAGGACAAGCTGACCATGCAGATCGAGACCGACGGCTCGATCACCGGTGAGGACGCGGTGGCCTATGCCGCGCGCATTCTCCAGGATCAGCTGTCTGTCTTCGTCAACTTCGAAGAGCCGCAGCGTGACCAGCGCGGCGCGGCCGGGGCCGCCGAGGAGCAGATGGCCGAACTGGCCTTCAATCCAGCGCTGCTGAAGAAGGTCGACGAGTTGGAGCTTTCGGTTCGCTCGGCCAATTGCCTGAAGAACGACAACATCGTCTATATCGGCGATTTGATCCAGAAGACCGAAGCGGAGATGTTGCGGACACCGAATTTCGGCCGCAAGTCGCTGAACGAGATCAAGGAAGTGCTCGCCTCGATGGGGCTGCATCTCGGCATGGAAGTCACCGATTGGCCGCCGGAGAACATCGACGATCTCGCCAAGCGTTACGAAGACCAGTACTAGGAGGACGCGCGCCCGGCCGCTGACGCGGCCGGGCGCCACTGCAATGATTCAAAGGAACGGCGGCCTGTCGCATCGACGGCAGGGACGCAAAGATCCCGACCTCCGGCGCCAAGGCGTCGGCATATTTCTCTGAGGAAAACCCCATGCGTCACGCCAAGCGCGGCCGGAAACTCAACCGTACCGCCAGTCACCGTAAAGCGATGTTCGCCAACATGTCGGCGTCGCTGATCATGCACGAGCAGATCGTCACAACCCTGCCGAAGGCAAAGGAACTGCGCCCGATCATCGAGAAGATGATTACGCTGGGCAAGCGCGGCGATCTTCATGCCCGTCGCCAGGCGCTGTCGAAGGTCCGCGACGGCTCCGTCATCGCCAAGCTGTTTGATACGCTGGCGACCCGCTATGCCGATCGCAACGGCGGTTATACCCGCGTTCTCAAGGCCGGTTTCCGCCGCGGCGACAACGCTCCGCTGGCCGTCATCGAGTTCGTCGATCGCGATCCCGAGGCTCGCGGCGCGATCGATCGTGAACGGCTTGAGGCCGAAGGCGAGCAGGAAGACGCCGCCTGATCCTCGGATCGACGCCGTGACAGAATGACGAAGGGGCCCGCGGGGTCCCTTTTTCGTGCGTGGCGTCGGCCGCATTTCGCGACTTGCCGATCAGGTGCTCCAAGCAGCAACATATACCAACCTGCGGCGCGAGTTCCGACGGCAGGTGGCCTTGGCAGGGTGGTCGGCCGTTTCAGATCACGCCAGCGATCTGATCCTCGGGGTGACGTTGCGCCCTCTGTTGCAAGAGAGCCGTCGTGCGTGCAGCATCAGCGGGCCGAGCGAAATGGAACCCTTGGCCGAGGCGGCATCCCAGTTCCGACAGCCGTTCGGCCTGGGCGGCACACTCGATTCCCTCGGCGACTGTCCTCATGCCCAGCTTAGCGGAGATATCGATCAGAGCTTCGACGATGACACGGCTGGGGGCGTCGGTCAGGAGGCGGTCGATGAAACTCTTGTCGATCTTAATGACGTCCACCGGAAAACTGAGAAGGTGGGTCAGCGAGGCGAAACCGGTGCCGAAGTCGTCAAGGGCGACAAGCATTCCCTTGTCTCTCAGGCGTGTCACCGCTCTCGCGACATCGTGGTTGGGTCCGTCCATGAAAACCGTTTCCGTAACTTCCAAGACCAGATGCTGCAACGAAACCTGTTGGGCGTCGAAGGCGGCGCAGATGGTTTGATCGAGGTTCCTGTGCCGAAAATCGGACATCGCGAGGTTCACGCCGACATGCTGGAAGGAGATGCCGTCGTCGAGCCACGTTCGGATGTCGGCCGCCACCTGAGACAGCATTTGGTTGGTCAATCGGTCGGCGACGTGGGGATCGGTAAACGCGTCCGCGAATTCGCCGGCAGACGCGATGCGGCCATCCTTGGTTCGCAGCCGCGCCAAGGCCTCGAGACCGACGATTTGCTCGGTGTCCAGCCGCACGATGGGCTGATAGTAAGTAACGATTCGGTGCTCGGTAAGGGCGAGGGCAACCTCGCGAATGGTTTCAGTTCGTCGCATGACTGAGGTTCGTAGCCCCGGTTCAAACGCCACGTAACCGCCTCGGTGGGTTTCCTTGGCATGCAGGAGGGCGAAATCGGCGTTCTGATGCAGGAGATCGGGGCTGTCCCCATCCATTTCTCGGACGACGCCGCCAATGGTCACCTGAGGCGCAATCGTGTTGCCGCGGCAATGAAACGGGTCGTGCATGGCGGCCAAAATGCGCGAAGCGAAATCGCGCAACTCGGCGTGATCGGCAATGTCGTCGGCGAGGACAGCAAACTCATCGCCGCCAATCCGGAAGGTCGAGGCCGAGACCGAAGCCACCTGCTCCAATCGGGCTGCAACCTCTCGAAGGACTTGGTCGCCGACGACATGCCCCATGGTGTCATTGATCGTCTTGAGGTGTTCGATCTCGACGAGGAGCAGGGCGAAATATCTGGACTCATCGGCCAGCTTGCTCTCGATGACGGCATTGAAGCGGCGGCGGTTCTGCAGGTTCGTCAGTTGATCGTAATGTCTCAGCTGTCGATTTCTCTGCTGCAGGTGCCACCGATCGATTCCGATCCTCAAGAGGCGAACGCAGGTTTCGGCGACCATCCGCTCCTGTCGGGATGGGCTGCGCTCGGTCTGAAAGTACATTGTGAAAAGAGCGACGAGCTGGCCCGTGGGCGCTTTGACGGCGCTTGACCATGATGCCGCCCAGCCGCTGAGCAACGTCAGCTCGGATGGGGGCCGCGGCCGGACGTTCGCCGGTTCCCCGGGATCGCGTGCCGGATTGCCGTCGGCGACGAACTCGGTTCGGTCTAACCAGTCGTCGGGAAGATGAGCGAGGAGGTCCCGATATTGTGTCGGAAGCGAGGGACCCGCACTCGAACGTAGGCGTTGTTCACCGTTCACGGCTATGATCGAACACGCAATGTCGGGTATGAGCGCCTCGATCCGACGGCAGAGGAGAGTAAGGACTGCTTCGAACTCCCCGGCCGCAGCCATGGCGTCCAGAATTTCGATCTGTAGCCCATGTAAGGTCCAGCTCGGATCCGCGGTCATGAGAGGGGACGCTCCTAAGTCAGTGAGGCATACTATTAGGTCGAATTTGTTGCAGTTCCTTCTTTTTCGCGGCGACAATTTTCCCGATTTCCTCGAGATTCGCATGCCGCCAGGTTTAGTTGTAGTTTGAAACGATAATTTTTTGCAAGTTTTTCCATGGCTCCAAGGCGGAAAACGCGTGTCCGATCTCGTGCTTCTCACCGGCATTTCCGGTTTCATTGCCAAGCAGGTCGCCCTGGAGTTGCTGGGTGCTGGCTATCGGGTACGGGGGACCGTGCGCTCCGCTGCCAAGGCCGCGTTGGTCCAAGAAACGTTGAAAAATGCCGGAGGGGCTGTCGATCGGCTGGAATTCGTCGAGGCGGATCTGACCCAAGATAACGGCTGGGATGCCGCTGTGGCCGGATGCCGCTTCGTCGTGCATACGGCCTCGCCGTTTCCCGCGAGGCAATCCAAGGATAGATATGCGTTGGTGCCAATCGCGAGGGGCGGGACGCTCCGTGTCGTCGATGCCGCTTCCAGGGCGGGCGTCGAGCGAATTGTTCTGACCTCCTCGGTGGCAGCGATCTATTACGGCCACGGCGCAAAGCGAGGGGTGCACTATTCGGAAGCGGACTGGTCCAATGTCGAAAGTTCGGACATTTCCGATTATGCGGTCTCGAAGACGGAAGCCGAAAGGGCGGCCTGGAAGGCCGTCGCGGCGGGCGGCCCGGAACTCGCCGTCGTCAACCCCGCCTTCGTACTCGGTCCGCTGCTCGATCGGGAGACGGGCACCTCGGCGGAGCTGATCCGGAGGATGCTCATGGGGCGGCTCCCGGCCGTGCCGGACATCACCTTCGGCATCGTCGATGTTCGCGACGTCGCCCGCGCTCATCTCCAGGCCATGACCGTACCCGATGCGGCGGGACGACGGTTCATTCTGTGCGGCGGCTCACTGTCGATCATGGAAATCGGTCAGGCGATCGCGCTCGCCGAACCATCCGCCAGCAGCCGGATGCCCAAGCTGGTGCTGCCGGATTTTCTGGTGCGCACGATCGCCGTCTTCGCCGCACAAGCCCGCGCGGCCGTGCCCGAACTCGGGCGCCGGAAAACTCTCGCGACGAAGGCCGCCGAACAAACGCTCGGAATCGATTTCCGCCGGCCGGGTGAGGCCATCGCCGCTATGGCTCGGAGCCTAAAGCAACTTGGCCTCGCGAGATGAAACGCCGGTTCGGAGGCGGGCAAATTCCGGTCGCAGTCATTAACCATGCGATGGCCGAATTTTGGAACTGTGGCGCAATTGCCATCGAAAGCCGCGCAAACCCGTGCGATAGGGGGGCCGGCCGCCATGCGGAAGAAAATTCGTCGAAACCGAGGCAACCAATCGCGGCTTGGAGACTTTTGTTTCCAAGACTGTGGGCAACCCACGCGAACGTAGCAAAATTTACGCGGAAGAAACTAGTTCGATGAATGATGCAATCACCATGAACAACTCCTCGGGACGGCCTTCCATGCGCAGAACCCTGCTGACGCTACTGGGTGCGACTGCTGCCTTCGGAATTCTGACCGCCAGCTATGCCACCGCGGAACTTCCCGAGCAGGCCCCTGCGGCGACGGTTATCGGCACTGTGGATCTTCGGTAGAATTGTCCCTTTCTACCCTCTGAATTGGTGAAGAAGGGGCCTTATTGAGGCCCGCCAGAGTGTTGACAGACCCCGCCGATTTTCGGCGGGGTTTTTTTCAGCGGCGCAGTCTGTTCGATAAGGTTCGCAAGGCGCGGCCGGTTCGGCGTGTTAGCTCAGTTCATGCGTGAGGGCGGCGTTGCGGTGAGCGCCGATCGCGATCTTCTTGATGTTCTGGGCGGCGGCAGGGGGAGCCACCGGCTGGAGACGCACCATGGAGCCGCCGGTCCTTTTAGACCTGCGATGCTTCACCATCTCGATCGCTGACTGCTCGCGGGCCGGTTTCTTCAATACAGCCAAGTGCATCAAAAACCCCCGGCCAGTGCCAAGGGTTTGTCAGCGGTCTGGCGGGCGGCCGCTTCACAAGCGGGCGCCCTTATTGTATCGCATCCTCGAATTGGCGCGCCCGCATCACAGGCCGCTACGAAATCCATGAGCCTTGCCGGTCGGCGGCGAGGCGTCTCTCGTACTCGTTCCGGCGAGGCCCGGCGCGTCTTCATCGCTGCGCCTTCAGGTTCTCCGCGGACGCAAGCAAGGTGATCGATGACAACCGAAGTCCGGTATCGGCGGGTTCTTCTCAAGGTCTCCGGTGAAGCGCTGATGGGGTCGCAAGGCTTTGGCATCGATGTCGCAGTGGCCGATCGCATCGCCGCCGACATCGCCGAAGCGCGCGCCTTAGGCGTCGAGATTTCCATCGTCATCGGCGGCGGTAACATCTTCCGTGGCGTTGCGGTCGCCTCAAAGGGCGGCGACCGGGTGACGGGCGATCACATGGGCATGCTGGGTACCGTCATCAACGCCCTGGCGCTCAGGACCTCGCTCATCAAGATGGGTGTCGAGACGATCGTCCTGTCCGCCATCGCCATGCCCGAAATTTGCGAAAGCTTCTCCCAGCGAACCGCGCTGGCGCATCAGGCCGCGGGCCGCGTGGTCATCTTCGCTGGAGGCACCGGCAATCCGTTCTTCACCACCGATTCCGCTGGCGCCCTGCGTGCCGCGGAAATGGGGGCGAACGCCTTGTTCAAGGCTACGCAAGTCGATGGTATCTACTCCGCCGACCCCAAGCACGACCCCGACGCCGTACGCTACGACCGGCTGACCCATGACGCCGTCCTGCAAAAAGGTCTGGCCGTCATGGACGTTGCCGCGGTTGCGCTGGCGCGCGAAAATCATATTCCGATCGTCGTCTTCTCCATCCACGAGAAAGGCGAATTCGCCAGGATTCTGTTGGGCGGCGGCCGCGCGACGATCGTCACGGACTGAGTTTCGTTTACGCCCGCATAGCCGAGAAAGAGGAAAGCAAGATGGCCGACATGGATTTCAACGAACTGCAGCGCCGTATGGATGGCGCCGTCGCCAGCTTGAAGAGCGATCTCGGCGGCCTTCGGACGGGTCGCGCTTCGCCGAGCCTGCTCGACCCGATCAGCGTCGAGGCTTACGGTTCGCAGATGCCGATCAATCAGGTTGCCAACATTTCCGTCCCCGAGCCGCGCATGATCAGTGTGTCGGTGTGGGACAAGCAGATGGTCGGCAAGGTCGAGCGGGCGATTCGTGAGAGCAATCTCGGTCTCAACCCCGTCACCGACGGCACTACGCTCCGTATTCCGTTGCCGGAACTCAACGAGCAGCGGCGCAAGGAGTTGGTCAAGGTCGCCCATCAATATGCCGAAAGCGCCAAGGTTGCGGCCCGGCACGTACGCCGGGACGGCATGGAGGTGTTGAAGAAGATGGAAAAGGATGGCGATATCGGCCAGGACGAAAGCCGGCAGATGTCGGACCGAGTTCAGAAAATGACCGACGACATCATTTCCGATATCGACAAGGTGCTTTCCGTCAAGGAAGCCGAGATCATGCAGGTCTAAGCTCAAGCGATAACGCGCCGAACGACGGGCGCGCGGCGAACCCAACAGGGAAGGCGGGATCACGGTGCGGCATCTCCAACACGTCGCCATTATCATGGACGGCAACGGCCGCTGGGCGCATTCGCGCGGGTTGCCGCGCAGCATGGGCCATCGCCGCGGCGTCGAGGCGGTGCGCGAAGCGGTGCGCGCGGCTGGCGAACTCGGAATCCAGTATCTCACGCTGTTCGCCTTCTCGTCCGAAAACTGGCGCCGTCCGCAAGATGAAGTCGCCGAGTTGATGGGGTTGTTGAAGCATTTCATCCGCCGCGACCTTGCGGACCTCCACAAGGAAGGAGTCCGCGTTCGCGTCATTGGCGCTCGGGACAATTTGACGGACGACATCCGCGCGCTGCTCGATGAGGCCGAGAGCTTGACCCGTGACAATCAGCGCCAGACGCTGGTCGTCGCCTTCAACTACGGGGCGCGGGACGAGGTGGCGCGCGCGATGCGGAGGATCGCCGAGAAGTTCGCGGCGGGAGAGGTGTCACTGGAAGCGCTCACGCCCGATTACCTTGACGCGCATCTCGATACCGCCGGCATCCCGGACCCCGATCTGATCATTCGCACCAGCGGCGAGATCAGATTGTCGAATTTCCTGCTCTGGCAGGCCGCCTATTCGGAGTTCGTGTTCCTGCCCTGCCTGTGGCCCGATTTCGACCGCAAAGCCTTCGAGGGTGCGATCGAGGAGTATTTCAGCCGCGATCGTCGCTACGGTGGCCTATCCCGCGAAATCGCTTCCTGAGCTGATGGGGCTAAGGATTCGGCAATTTTTCGGCGCCGGAAGCTGGACCGACCTGCGGTCGCGGCTGATTTCGGCCGTCGTCCTCGGTCTCCTCGTCCTCGCTCTGACGATCATCGGTGGGTGGCCATTTCGGCTGTTGTGTTTCGCGACTGGGCTCATCGTGTTCGACGAGTGGTCGCGAATGACAAGAGCTCAGCGCGTCGGCCCGATCTTCAGCTTCGCGCGGCGCGCGCTGGTCGTGGCGCTGTTCGCCTTCGTTTTCCGGTTCTATCTCCTGGCACTGGTCGTCGTGATTCTGGCAGCTGGGTTCATCGCCTTTATCGATCGGAACGAACGCAAGGCCGACTGGGTTCTCGGTGGTTTGCTGTATTCCGCCTTGGCGGCACTGGCGCCGGGCATGTTGCGCGGTGACGACAGTGCCGGGCTCGCCGCCCTCGGCTTTGTCATCGCGGTCGTGTGGTCCACCGACATCTTCGCCTATTTCACCGGCCGATCGATTGGTGGGCCCAAGCTCTTGCCGATGGTTTCACCCAAGAAGACAATGTCGGGTGCGGTCGGCGGACTCGTGGCCGGAATCATTTGCGGGGCGTTGTTCGTCCTGTGGACCGGCGCCGCGGTGAGCCCGTTCATCCTAGTCCTCGCCGCCGTGCTGTCGGCGCTTGGCCAAGCGGGGGACCTTTACGAATCCTGGATCAAGCGGCGTTTCGGCGTCAAGGATTCCGGCCGGCTCATTCCTGGCCACGGGGGGCTGATGGATCGAATCGACGCGCTGATCGTAGCTATCGGCGCGGCTTGGCTGGTCGGCCTTCTGATCGCGGGCTTCGGCAATCCGGCTCACGGCATCTTCGCGCTCTGACAGATCGCAGGCCACGGCATCGCCGCGTGTTCTTGAGGGCGATACGGGCTCGTATCGGGTCCTGAAGGATGCGCGAGGCTGAAATCTCGTACGTGGCCATCATTGCGACGCGATCATACGGGGCTTATGACAGTTGCATTGCGGCGGGCGCCTGTCCGCCCGCAAGGACCAATCAAGAGGATGCCCTGATGGAATTTGCCGGAGGTTTGGCCGGTCTATGGAGCGGAGGACTCGTCTATGTCGTCCCGTTTCTGTTTGTCCTCACGATCATCGTCTTCTTCCATGAACTCGGCCACTATCTGGTCGGGCGCTGGTGCGGGATCAAAGCACTGGCCTTTTCGATCGGGTTTGGGCCGGAGCTCATCGGCTTCAATGACCGCCACGGAACCCGCTGGAAGCTCTCGGCGGTTCCGCTTGGCGGATATGTGAAGTTTTTGGGTGACGAGAACGCCGCCTCGGTGCCGGACCACGAGGCGCTGGCGAGTATGGACGAGGCTGAGCGAGCCGGGGCCTTTCCTGCCAAGAGCGTCGGCCGCCGGGCGGCAACGGTCGCCGCCGGTCCGATTGCCAATTTCATCCTCGCCATCGTGATTTTCGCCGGCGTGGCCTTCGTCAATGGTCGCGTCGTCGGCGATCCGGTCGTGGCCGACGTTCGTGCCGAATCGCCAGCCGCGGAAGCCGGGTTTCAGCCCGGCGATCGCGTCTTTTCGGCCGACGGAGAGCCGATACGCTATTTCTCCGATCTGCAACGCTATGTGTCGGCGCGTCCCGATACGCCGATTCTGATGGCCGTCGAGCGCCAAGGCGTAACGGTCGAGTTGACCGTTACGCCGAAGAGCGAGACCCAGACCGACGGATTCGGCAACAGCTTCACGGTGCCGGTGATCGGGCTGGTGGCGACCAATGACGGCTCGTCGTTCCGGCTAGAGCAGTTGTCCTTGTTGGAATCGCTTGGCTATGGCGTCTCCCAGACTTGGTACGTGACCGAGCGCACGGTCGATTTCATCGGTCAGGTTATCACCGGCCGCCAGAGCACCGATCAGATCGGCGGCCCGATTCGCATCGCCCAGGTCTCGAGCCAGGTTTCAACGATCGGGTTCGGTGCGCTGCTCAACCTGGCGGCGCTGCTGTCGGTGTCGATCGGGCTGCTGAATCTTCTACCGATTCCGATGCTGGACGGTGGCCATCTACTCTTTTACGCCTATGAGGCCGTTCGCGGTCGGCCGTTGAGCGAGCGGGTGCAGGAAATCGGGTTCCGAATCGGGCTCGCACTGGTAATGCTGCTTATGGTATTTGCATTCTGGAACGATATTTCCGGCTTGGTCTGAGCAGGGCGAGTCGGAGCGGGGGCTTGGGGTTGCAAAACATTAACTATCGCGGCGGTGTCCGTGGCTGCGTTGCAACGGGTTTCCAATTCCTCAATGGACTCGGTCCAGTTTGCTTGAATGAATTCCGAAAGCCGGTACAAGGCGTTGACGCGTGCTGTTCCCTTGGCGCTTCGACACAATGACAAGAAGGTGGTTGAACCCATGATGGCTGGAACGAAAATCTTACGCACCGCTTCGGCGGTGGTCCTGTCTTCGACCGTTCTCGCCGCGACGACCTTGGGTGTCCAGCTTGCCGTCATCACGGCCGTCGAGGCGGCCGTAGTCAACCGCATCGAGGTGAGGGGGAACAGCCGGGTCGAAGCCGACACGGTCCGCAGCTTCACGCAGATCCGACCCGGCCAGAACGTCAGCGAGGCCGAGCAGGACGAGGTCCTTCGTCGCCTCTTTGCGACAGGATTGTTCTCCGACGTTCGCGTCAGCCAATCGGGTGGCACGCTCGTCGTCCAGGTCGACGAGAATCAGATCGTCAATCAGGTGCTTTTCCAGGGCAATTCCAAGATCAAGGACGAGCAGCTTATGGCTGCGGTTCAGACCCAGCCGCGCGGAGCCTATTCGTCCGCCACGGCGCAGGCGGACGTCGAGGCGATCAGCGGGGCTTACACCAGCATCGGTCGCAGCGATGCGGTGGTCAGCGTCACCACGCAGCAGGTCGGCGAGAACCGCGTCAACGTCATCTATAATATCCAGGAAGGCGACCGCACCAAGATCGCCTCGATCAGCATCGTCGGCAACAATGCCTTCAGCGACAGCCGCTTGAAGCAGACCATCGCCCTGCGCGAATCCGGGCTGCTCAGCTTCATCCAGCGCGACGACATTTATGATGAGGATCGTCTGCGCACCGACGAGGAGACGCTGCGGCGCTTCTATTTCAATCGGGGCTACGCCGACTTCCGTGTCATCTCGTCGGTGGCCGAGCTCGACGAAACTCAGAATTCCTACTTCATCACGATCACCGTGGACGAAGGGGAGCGTTACGCCTTCGGCAATGTGGCGATCGACAGCACCATCCCGGGAATCGATTCCGAGGCGCTCTACAGCGAACTGGAAACCCGGCCGGGCGAGGTCTACAGCGCCAAGGATGTCGAGGAGTCGCTGGTCAATCTGACGAACAGCATGGCCAATGCCGGCTTCGCCTTCGCCCAGGTCACACCACGCGGCGACCGTGATTTCACCAATCGGACCATCGCGATCAATTACGTGATCGACCAAGGTCCGCGCGCCTATGTCGAGCGGCTGGAAATTCGCGGCAACACCAAGACCCGCGACTACGTGATCCGGCGCGAATTCGACGTTTCCGAAGGCGATGCCTTCAACCAGGTCCTGATTCAGCGGGCCAAGCAGCGGCTGGAGGATTTGAAGTTCTTCGAGAAGGTTTCGATCTCGACGGCCCCCGGCGCGGAGCCGGATCGGGTGATCGTCATCGTCGATGTGGTGGAAAAGGCCACGGGCGAGCTCTCGCTCGGCGGCGGCTACACGACCGGCGGCGAGAATGCGGGGCCGGTCGCGGAAGTCGGCGTCACCGAGCGAAACTTCCTCGGTCGCGGCCAGTTCATCAAGGTATCCGCCGGGTTCGGAAAGGACACGCGGAACTACAGCCTGTCCTTCACCGAGCCGTATTTCCTGGGTCGACGCCTGGCGGCGGGCTTCGATGTCTATCGCAGTGAGAGCACGTCGGGTGACTATGATTCGGTTCGGACCGGCGGCGACGTACGCCTGGCGGCCCCGATCACCGAGAACCTGACGGCGCAGATCGCCTACAACTTGAAGCAGGAAGAATTCGGCGATAACAACGGGATTACGTTGATCGATTCCAGCGGAAATGCGTTGCGCGATTCTACGGGTACTCTCATACGCAGCACCTGTGGTGTCGCAAATCCTGGGGCTTACGCAACGGTGACAGGGGGGAACGTTCTTGATGCAAATGGCGCTATCGCGACCGCCCCGAACTACACCGACTCGCCGATCATCAATCAGGCGATCTGCGACAGCCCCTATCTCACGTCGTCGGTTTCCTATTCACTGACCTACAACACCCTCGATAATGCTGGCGACCCGCGTGAGGGTTTCTTCATCCAGGGCGGGCAGGAATTCGCAGGCATCGGCGGCGATGCGAATTTCATCAAGACTACCGGCAAGGCGACCTATTTCAAGCTTCTCAACGAAGAGTACGACGTCATCGGCCAGTTGAGCTCGGCGGGCGGGAACGTCTCCACCCTCGGCGGTGACGACCTGCGGGTCTTCGACAACTTCTTCAAGGGTCAGGACGTCGTCCGCGGCTTTGACTACAAGGGCATCGGGCCCCGCCAGAACGGCGTGTCGATCGGTGGCACGAACTACGCGAGCGCGTCCGCCGAGGCGACCTTCCCATTACCGTTGATCTCTCGCGACTACGGGTTCCGTGGTGCGGTCTTCGCCGATGCCGGCTCGCTCTGGGGCTCTGAATACGAGGGCGCCCCGGGCGTCATTGGAACAGACGCGGCGCTGAGGGCCTCCGCGGGTGTAGGACTGATCTGGGCATCGCCGTTCGGCCCGCTTCGGGTCAACTATGCCCATCCGTTCGTCAAGGAAGACTTCGACGAACTGCAGGAGTTCTCCTTCGGGTTCTCGTCCCGCTTCTAATCGGAAGGGAATTGAGGTCGGCGACGTCGACCTCAATGCCGTTGTCGATGCCTGATTCGATTTTCTTTCCGCGTGGCAATGGCCTCGCTTTGGGCGACCTTGCCGAGATGGCAGGGGCCACGCTGGCCAACGGCGTGGATCCCGAGCGCACCGTCAGTGGCATTGCTCCGCTGACCGAGGCCGGCTCCGACGACCTCTCCTTCTTCGACAACGTGCGCTATGCGGATGACCTGGCGACAACCGCCGCGGCTTGTGTGGTTGTCGACCAAAAAAATCTACGGCTGATTCCTCCTCAGGTTGGCGCGCTGATCGCCAAGGACGTCCAGAGCGCCTTCGCTGCGGCGGGGCAGGCTCTGTTTCCGCTCGCCGTCGCGCCGACGGCAGCGAGCGGCCAAAGTGGACTTTCGCCGCGCGCGGATATCCATCCGACGGCGCGGATCGAGGATGGCGTGACGGTCGAGGCCTTCGCGGTGATTGGGCCGCACGTTGCCATTGGGCGCGATACGCTGGTGGGGGCGGGAGCGATTATCGGTGCCGGCTGCCGGATCGGCCGCTCCAGTCGGATTGGCCCCGGCGTCTGTGTGACTCACGCTTTGCTGGGTAATCGGGTGATACTCCACCCAGGCGTTCGTGTCGGCCAGGATGGGTTTGGCTACGCGGCTGGACCGACAGGCTTGCGGAAATCGGTTCAGATCGGTCGGGTCATTATCCAGGACGATGTCGAGATCGGAGCCAACACCGCGGTCGATCGCGGAGCGATTCGTGACACGGTCATCGGCGAGGGGACGAAAATCGACAATCAGGTCCAAATCGGCCACAACGTCACGATCGGGCGTCATTGTGCGATTGTCGCGCAGGTCGCAATATCCGGCAGCACGACGATCGGAGATGGCGTCATGATTGGTGGTCAAACCGCGATCAACGGCCATTTGACGATCGGTGACGGCGCCCAGATCGCGGCGGTATCGTCGGTTGCCGGCGACGTCCCTGCGGGCGCCCGCTGGGGCGGGACGCCGGCCAAACCCGTCCGCGAATGGTTTCGCGAAATGACACTTCTATCCGAACTTGCCAAGAAACGGCGTTCGCCGAGGAAAAACGATGAGTGACGAGTCGACGGTGCTGGGCAGCGCCGACATCCTGCAGATCCTTGAACTCCTGCCGCACCGCTACCCCTTTCTTATGGTGGACCGCATCATCGATATCGAGGGTGACATGCGGGCCGTCGGCATCAAGAACGTGACCGCGAACGAGCCGCATTTTCTCGGGCATTTCCCGTCGATGCCGGTGATGCCTGGCGTCCTCATCATCGAAGGCATGGCGCAGACGGCGGGCGCCATTTGTACCCGCGCAGCCGGCACCGGCACACCGCAGCTCGTCTATTTCATGACCATCGACAACGCCAAGTTCCGCAAACCGGTGGTTCCTGGCGATCGGCTCGAATATCACGTCACCCAGACGAAGAAGCGGGCCAACATCTGGAAGTTCGACTGCATCGCCAAGGTGGATGGCGCCAAGGTCGCGGAGGCGAGGGTCAGCGCGATGCTGGTGCCGCGCGACGCGTCCTGAATCATGAGTTCCACGATGATTCATCCGACTGCTGTCATCGAAGACGGCGCCGAGATCGGCGATGGCTGTGAGATCGGGCCATTTTGCCACATCGGCCCACAGGTCAGGCTCGGCGCGAACAGCCGTCTGCGCTCGCATGTGGTCCTTTGGGGCAATACGGCCATCGGCGAGGGGGCGCAGATCTGGCCGTTCGCCTCGCTCGGCCATGCCCCTCAACATCTGAAGTACCGGGGCGAGGACACCCGTCTGGTGATCGGTCGCAATTGTCTCGTGCGCGAGCATGTGACGATGAACGCCGGGACAGTGCAGGGGCGCTCGGAAACGACGATCGGCGACGATTGCGCCTTCTTCACCGGTGCGCATGTGGCGCACGACTGCGTGCTCGGCCGCAATGTCACCTTGATCAACAATGTGATGCTGGCGGGCCATTGCACGATCGGCGAATTCGCCACGATCGCCGGCGGCTCGGGAATTCACCAGTTCACCAGAATCGGCCATCATGCCTATGTCGGCGGCCTTGCGGCGGTCGAGGGTGACGTCATTCCGTTCGGAATGGTGCTGGGCAATCGCGCCTATCTGTCCAGCCTCAATGTCATCGGCATGAAGCGCGCTGGATTCAATCGGGAGGCAATTCGCAATGTGCGGCGTGCCTATCGCATGCTGTTTTCCTTCGATCTGACGTTCAAGGAAAACATGGATGAGGTGCAGGCCGAATTTCCGGACGATCCGCTCGTGCAGGATTTGCTTGGCTTTATCCGCGCCGGCGGCGATCGGGCCCTTTGTTTCCCCCGCAACACTCAGTCGGCTTAGGCCGTGAGGCCGGATCACCCCGGCGAGGCTCTGGGGATCGTCGCCGGCGGCGGCTCGCTACCCCGGATCGTCGCCGAAGCGGCTCGCGCCGCGGGCTGGCGGCCAGTCGTCGTGCGGATCGGTGACGGTATTGCCGACGACTGGAGCGGATACGACGGCGGCGCATTTGCATGGGGCCGAACTGGCGACGCGATCGCCCATATGACGGCGAGCGGCGTTCGTCGCCTGGTCTATTGCGGAACCGTATCCAAGCGGCCGGATTTTCGCTCGCTGCTGCCGAGCATCCGGACCTTGCTGCGGCTTCCGGCGGCACTGCGGATCGTGCGCGGCGGTGACGATAGGCTGTTGCGGACACTCACCCGCTATCTCGAGCGAGAAGGCTTCGAGGTTCTGGCCGTTCAGGAAATCGCGCCACGCCTGTTGGCGCCGCAGGGACTGCTGGGCCATCGGGCGCCGCGAGGCGAAGAGTCCGCGGCGCTTTCGCTCGCGGCGCAGGCGGCCTGCCAGCTCGGGAAACTGGACATCGGCCAGGCGGTCGTCGCATCGGATAACCGGGTGATTGCCCTGGAGGGAATCGAGGGAACCCGGGCGATGTTGGCGCGGGTGGCGGAGTTGAAAGCCGGCGGTAAAATCGGAAAGCGCGAGCACTGCGCTCTGGTCAAGAGCGTCAAGCCGCAGCAGGATCAGCGTTTCGATCTACCCAGCATCGGTGTGGCGACAATCGAGGAGGCTGCCACGGCCGGAATTTCCGCCATCGGGGTCACCGCCGGGCGCAGCCTGATTTTGGGCCTCGACGACGTGATCGCCGCGGCCGATCGTCATGACATCGCGCTGGTCGGCCTGGCGGACGAGGCCGTGCCGGAGATCATCTCATCGGGAGAGCACAATTGACGACCATCGGATTCGTCGTCGGAGAACCCTCGGGAGACCGGATCGGCGCTGATCTGATTCGCGCGCTCCGCAGCCAGACGGACGGCGAGTTGCACGTCGTCGGTCTCGGCGGCGAGGCGATGCAGGCGGAGGGGCTGACGAGCCTGTTCGACATCCATGAGCTGTCGATCATCGGCATCGGGGCGATCGTCGCGCGACTGCCGCAGCTGCTGCGCCGGGTATCGCAGACGGCGGATTTCATCGTCGACGCCAAGCCGGATGCATTGGTGATCATCGACAGCCCGACCTTTTCACATCGCGTCGCCAGGCGGGTGAGGGCGCGGCTGCCGCAAATGCCGATCGTCAATTATATCCCACCGACGGTGTGGGCTTGGCGGGAAGGGCGAGCCGCCGCCATGCGCCCCTATGTCGACCACGCGATCTGTGCCTTGCCGTTCGAACCCGAGACGCTGCGCCGGCTGGGTGGGCCGCCCGCGACCTATGTCGGTCATCCGTTGATGACGACGCCCGCGCTGCGACAAATGATCGAGGAAGTGAACCGGCCTGCCGCCGATCGGGCACCGAGCAGCCCGCCGACGCTTCTGATCCTTCCCGGCTCGCGCCGGGGCGAGATCAACCGGTTGATCGACGATTTCGGCGCGACCTTCCAGCAATTGCTCACGAGGATGCCGGGACTGACCGCAATCATCCCGACGCTGGAGCGCCACCGGCCAATCATCGAGGCAAAGATCGCCAATTGGGAAAACAAACCGGTGATCGTAACTGGCGAGGCGGAAAAATGGGCGGCCTTCGCCAAGGCCGATGCCGCGATCGCAGCATCCGGGACCGTTTCGCTGGAATTGGCGCTGGCGGATGTCCCGATGGCTTTGGCCTACCGCCTCGACCCGATCGGTTATCGGTTCCGCCATCTGATTTCAGCCTGGACCGCCGCGCTGCCGAATTTCATCGCGGGTCATCCGCTGGTTCCCGAGCACTTCCACGAATTCGTGCGCCCGGAGATGCTGGCGCGCCGTCTTCAGCGCCTGTTGACCGATACGCCTGAACGGCGGGCGCAACTCGCCGGCTTCGCCGAGATACGCGACGCGATGGCGATCGATCGTCCGCCTGGGGAGGCCGCTGCCGACATCGTGCTTGATCTCGTGCGGCAAGGCCGTCCGACCAAGCCGGAATAGAAACGGGCGCCGAGGCGCCCGTTATCGTTTGCGATGGGAATGCCGGTATCAGCTGCGCTGGTCGACCGCCACATAGTCGCGCATCGTGGCGCCGGTGTAGAGCTGCCGCGGACGACCGATGCGCTGATGCGGATCCTCGATCATCTCTTTCCACTGGGCGATCCAGCCGACGGTCCGGGCCACGGCGAAAAGCACCGTGAACATCGTCGTCGGGAAGCCGAGCGCCTTCAGCGTGATGCCGGAATAGAAGTCGACATTCGGATAGAGCTTCTTCTCGATGAAATACTCGTCGGTGAGCGCGATCCGCTCGAGTTCCATCGCGACCTCGAGCAGCGGGTCGTCCTTGATACCGAGTTCGTCGAGAACCTCGTGACAGGTCTTCTGCATGATCTTGGCGCGTGGATCGTAGTTCTTATAGACCCGGTGACCGAAGCCCATCAGGCGGAACGGATCGTCCTTGTCCTTGGCGCGGGCGATAAACTCGGGGATGCGGTTCTTGGTGCCGATCTCCATCAACATGTTCAGCGCCGCCTCGTTGGCACCGCCATGGGCAGGCCCCCAAAGGCACGCCACGCCCGCCGCGATGCAGGCGAAGGGATTGGCGCCCGACGAACCGGCGAGCCGCACGGTCGAGGTCGATGCGTTCTGCTCATGGTCCGCATGGAGGATGAAAATCCGGTCCATCGCCTTCGCGAGCACAGGATTGATCTGATACGTCTCGCAGGGAACCGCGAAGCACATGTGCAGGAAGTTTTCGGCGTAGGCGAGGTCGTTGCGCGGATAAACGAACGGCTGGCCGACATGGTATTTGTAGGCCATCGCCGCGATCGTCGGCATCTTGGCGATCATCCGCAGGCTCGCCACCATCCGCTGGTGCGGATCGGCGATGTCCGTCGAGTCGTGATAGAAAGCCGACATGGCGCCGACCGAGCCGACCATGACGGCCATCGGATGAGCGTCGCGGCGAAAGCCGGTGTAAAAGCGGCTCATCTGCTCGTGGACCATCGTATGCCGCGTCACGCGGTACTCGAAATCCTCCTTCTCGCGCGCCGTCGGCAGTTCGCCATACAGCAGGAGATAGCAGGTCTCCAGAAAATCGCCCCTCTCGGCGAGCTGGTCGATCGGATAGCCGCGATGCAGCAGCACGCCCTCGTCGCCATCGATGTAGGTGATTTTGGATTCACACGACGCTGTCGACGAAAAACCCGGATCGTAGGTGAACAGACCGGTCTGCTTGTAGAGCGTCGTGATATCCACGACGTCCGGGCCGATAGTGCCGCTGTGCAGGTCCAGCCCCGCCTCCTTCGTGCCCAGTGTGAGCTTCGCCGACTGTTCTGCCATGCGTTTTCCCTTCAATGGTTGCCGCGGCGGTTGAGACCTATCGCAGCGCACACGTTTTACTCAGATGATTGCCTACTCCAAAGCCACCGGAGCGACAAGTTCCGGCGCCAAATCCATATTGCGTTGCGAAGTCTGGACGATGCGACCTCGCTCAGCCTGCCTGATCGCCCAGCCGCGCCAGCGACTCGTCCCGGCCGAGCACCTCCAGAACATCGAAGACGCCCGGCGAGGTCGTGCGTCCCGTCAGCGCGGCCCGTAGCGGCTGCGCGGCCTTGCCAAGTTTCAGCCCGTTCGCCTCGGCATAAGCGCGGACAAGCGTTTCAAGCTCGCCGGCCGACCAGGTCGATACCGCCGCAAATTGCGGCAGCAACGCCGCGATGATGGGACGACCGCCATCGGCGAGAATCGCCTCGGCCTTCTCCTCCAGATCGAGCGGGCGATCCGCGTACAGATAGCTCGTGCTCTCGGCCAGTTCGACCAACGTCTTGGCTCGGCCCTTCAGGCCCGGCATCGCGGCGGTCAGTTTGGCGCGCACCTCATCGTCCGGACGCGCCTTGAGAATCGCTCCATTCGGCAGGACATCGCGCTCGCCCATCAGCATCTCCGCCAAGACGGCATCGTCGCTCTGGCGAATCCAGTGGCCATTGATTGCCTCCAGCTTGGCGAAATCGAAGCGCGCCGCCCCCTTGTTGATGTCGTCGATGCCGAACCAAGCGATCATGTCCTCGGTCGAGATGATCTCGTCGTCGCCATGGCTCCAGCCGAGCCGTACCAGATAGTTTCTGAGCGCCACCGGCAGATAGCCCATGGCCCGGTAGGCCTCGATGCCGAGCGCGCCATGCCGCTTCGACAGCTTGGCCCCGTCCGGCCCGTGGATAAGCGGGATATGCGCCATCACCGGCACCTCCCAGCCCATGGCCTTATAGATCAGCGTCTGGCGCCCGGCATTGGTCAAGTGATCGTCGCCGCGAATGACGTGAGTGACGCCCATGTCGTAATCGTCGACGACGACGGCCAGCATGTAGGTCGGGTTTCCGTCCGAGCGCAGCAGCACGAAATCGTCGAGATCCTTGTTAGGAAACCGCACGTCGCCCTGGACGCGATCATGGACCAGCGTTTCGCCGTCCAGCGGAGCGCGCAGCCGGATCACCGGCTTGACGTCGGCCGGCGCCTCGGAAGGGTCACGGTCGCGCCAGCGCCCGTCATAGCGCGGTGGACGCTTCTCGGCCCGGGCCTTCTCGCGCATCTCCGTGAGCTCGGCCTGGCTGGCATAGCAGCGATAGGCCGCGCCCTTGGCCAGCAATTCCTCGACCACCTCACGATGGCGTGGCGCGCGCGCGAACTGGGAGACCGGGGGCTCGTCCGCCGACAGTCCCATCCAGGCGAGACCCTCGATAATCGCCTGAACCGCTGGCTCGGTCGAGCGCTCGCGGTCGGTGTCCTCGATACGCAGCAGCATCTTGCCGCCGGTCGCGCGGGCATAAAGCCAGTTGAACAGCGCCGTCCTCGCGCCACCGATATGCAGGAAGCCGGTCGGTGAGGGGGCAAAGCGGGTCACGACGGTATCCGTCATGGAGTCTCCGATCGAAAAGTCAGGGCAAATCGCGCGATCGTGGACGATCGCTTTCGCGTGCCGGCTGTGTAGCATAGGCGAGAGGAGAGACAAGGCGACGGGACCCGGAGCCGATGAACACAGCCACCGATCGCAACGACAGCGCGACGGAGCAAAACGGACGGCGGACCCGTGCCGGCGGCTTCGGAGCCTGGCGCGGGCTCCGGCTGCCGCCGCGCGCCGAGTGGGGCGCGTTCATCGCCGGCTGGCTAACCGCCCAATTGGAGGCCGAGACCCGCCACCGCTCCGGCTTTCACCTGATCGCCATCGGCCTGATGGTCGGGGTGACGGTCGTTTACGGCATCGGATGGCGCCCCAGTCTGGCGGTCGGCGCCATCGCTTCGATCGCGCTGCTGGCGCTCGCCTTGCGCGTTCCGGGGCGGCCGGTGCTTCGCCCAACGCTGATCTGCGCCGGCTTCATCCTTGCCGGCGCGGCGTTGTCGATCGCCGAGATCGAGCGCACGGATACGACGCTGTTTTCGGGCGAGGCGACAGTGCGGATCGCCGGCACCGTGGTATCGCGTGAGCGCACCGACAGCGGCCGGTATCGATACGTGATCGACGTCGCCTCGACCGAAAGACCGGTCCTTTCGCGCCCGCCGGAACGGGTGCGAGTCGTCGTCGGCAGCCGCCACGCCCTGATTCCACCGGGCGGCGACTTCCGCGGTCTCGTCCGACTGCGGCCGCCGTCGGGTCCGGCTTTTCCGGGCTCGCACGATTTCGCCTTTGCGCCGTTCTTCAGCGGCATCGGCGCCTACGGCTTCTCCCTGGGAGCGCCGGAACCGCCCGCATCCGACATCTTCGGCAGCGCGGCGCGAAAAGGTCCCGGCGCGTGGCTCCGACACCGGCTTTCGGCGACGCGTCTGGCCATGACCGAACGCATCAGCCAGATCATCGGCGGAGCAGAGGGCGGCATCGCCGCCGCGCTCGTCACGGGCGAACGGACCGGCATTCCGGACGAGGCGGAGGAGTGGCTGCGCGGAACCGGGCTCGCCCACGTACTGTCGATTTCCGGTCTGCACATGGCGATCGTCGCGGGATTCGCCATGCTCCTCGTCCGCACGGTGTTCGCACTGGTGCCGGCGATCGCCTTGCGGTTCCCGATCAAGAAGATCGCCGCCGTCGCCGCGCTTGTCGTCGCCACCTTCTATCTCGCTCTGTCCGGCGCAAATATCGCGACGCAGCGCGCCTTCATCATGCTTGCCATCATGCTGACGGCGGTTCAGCTCGATCGCCCGGCCCTGACGCTGCGCAACGTTTCGATCGCCGCCATCGTGGTGATTGCGCTGACGCCGCACGCGGTGATGACCGCCAGTTTCCAGATGAGCTTTGCCGCGACAGTCGCGCTGATCGGTGGATATGCGGCTCTTTCGCGGCGTCGGTCGCGATCGCCGGTACCGCCCGGAAGCCGTGGTTGGGGGCATCGCATCCTGTTGGCGTTCGCGGCGATCGCGATGACCTCGCTCATCGCCGGAACGGCCACCGCGCCCTATGCGGCGTATCATTTCCATCGCCTGGCGACGTTCGGCCTCGTCGCCAACGTTTTGACCATGCCGCTATTCACGCTCTGGATCATGCCGCTGGCGTTGATCGGCTCGCTGGCGATGCCCTTCGGTCTCGATGCCTGGGCGTTCCAGGCGATGGGGTACGGCATCGGCCTCGTCCTTCAGATCGCGCGGTTCGTCTATGAGCGCTTGCCGGATCAGGCGATCGGCCTGACCACGGCCACGGGTCTCGTTCTCCTGACGGCGGCCATCCTGGCGGCATCGTGCTTCGCGAGCCGCCTACGCTATCTGGCAATTCCGCTGACCCTTGCCGGACTGGCGGCGGCACCGGATCGCGTCGCGCCGCCTGAGCTGCTCATATTCGAGGACGGCAAGGAGGTGGCGCTGGTCGCTGAGGACGGGCAACTTGCCTTTCTGCGCGAACGCCCGAACGATTTCATCGCCGCGCAATGGGAGCGAGCGTTCGAGGCGCGTGGGAGGCCGTCGGCCGACCCGGAACCACGCCGGCGCATTTCGGCCGACTGTGACGAAGCGCTTTGCCGCTTCGAGACCCGCGATGGGTTGAAGGTTGTCTGGACGGACGATTACGAGAAGACCGGAGTCGCCTGCGATAGCGGTGACGTCGCGATCGTCGCCCGGGCGATCCGCCTGTCCGCCTGCCGCTCGGGCGCCATCCTGGTCACACTTCGGACCCTCCGGCGAACCGGCTCGCTGGCGATCCGGCGGGACGCTCTGACCGGCCGACCGATCGTCGATCGCGCCGTTGCGGACCCGCCGGCCGAATGGAATCGCCACCGCCTGGCGCCTTGGCCGGAATATTGGCGCAAACCGGCGGTGGAGACGCCTGCGACTGTCGTCCGGCAGGAAAACGAGGCGGTTCAGACCGTCAAAGACGCGGCGAGCGGCAAGGCGGCCAACCCGAGGGCGGGATCTCCAGAAAATCCGCCGCCCAAGGCGGCAGTGGAGCCGAACTAATCAGCCGCTTCAGTGATGCGATAAGATTGGCATTCGACTCTGCCGCGCGGGTCTGGGAATGCTGAATTCAACCGCGCCTGTCTCACTCCCGGGCGGATGAAGAGCGGGTGGCGAGACCGATCATCTCTTGGGTGGTCAACGTCTGGCAATAGCCCGCAAAGGCGGCAAGCGCGTTGACCTGCCGCGCCTTGGAATGGGTGGCGCAGGCATCCGAGATGCGGATCGGATAGAAGCCGCGGTCGGCGGCATCCCGCACGGTGTGGTCGACGCATTGATCGGTGACTCTGTTGACGACCTGCACCGCCCGATGCACGGCGCGAAATGTCAAACGGCCGGAGGCGCACTTCAGGGCGAAAGCTGGTTCATTCGGCTGGCTCACTTCACCGCTGGCAGAATCAGGCTTTCGTACTCATGTTCGATCGTGCGGCCAAGCACCGGGTCGTGCAACTGCATCCGGAAGTAGCGGGCAGGTCGGACGCCCCCCGACAGAACCCCCAGCGTGCCGCACATCATTACCGTTCCCGGCTGCAGGCGATCGGGGCCCGCCGCGAAGGGAGATGTCTCGATCAGTCCCGCCAGCGGCCGGATCTTCGCCACGCCGCCATCCTGATACGGTGTCCACTCTGTGCCCGGTTCGTCGCGGATCCACGAGCGCAGCGCGATCTCGTCCAGATGTCCGCACACTTCTTCGTAGCGCCAAAGCCGCTTCGCCACTGGCTTGGCGCAGACCTGCTTGGACAGCGCGACGGAGTGGGCTTCCAATTCGCGGTCCGTGTGATCCGAACCGAGCCCAAGGAACAGCGTCTTGCCATCGTCCAGCAACAGCGGCTCGACCTCGCCCGACGATGTCGCGCCGACGACCTGGATCGCGGCGTCGTTCGTAAGGAGAGCCGAGCCGATCCGGTAGAACAGTGGGACGGCAGACGGCGGCGCGACTCCGATCGCTTTCAGTTCGGCGATGTGGTGGTCGACGGCGGCCTGGTCACGCCCGGTCCAGCCGGCAATCACGGCGTTGTCAATGTTGACAGACAATGGGCTGTCACCGAGCACTTCGAACGTCAATGTCGTGGTCAAGATCGTACCTGCCTGTTGTGACGGTTGGAAATCAGAGGCCGTTGGCGAGAAAGAGCGCAAGGCCCGGGAACAGGATGAGCGCGAAGACCATCGCCAGCATGGTCAGCGCGTAGGGTGTGACGCCGAGCATCACTTCGCTCAGCGAGCCCTTGGATCGGGCCGCCTGGACGACATAGAGATTGAGTCCGACCGGCGGCGTTATCAGCGCCATCTCGATAAGCACGATCATCAACACGCCGAACCAGATCTTGTCGAAGCCGAGGTCGGCGACGATCGGCACGACAATCGGGATGGTAGCGATCATCAGCGACAGCGTTTCGATGAAGAAACCGAGCACGATGTAGAGAAGGACGATCACGAACAGGGTGCCGTATGCCCCGAGGCCGAGATTGTTGAGGAGTTCCGTGAGCTGGCGGCCGAGCCCGGCGGAGGCCAGGGTGTAGTTGAGGAAGTAGGCGCCGACGATGACGAACATGATCATCGCGGTGGTGCGCACGGTGCCCAGCAACGCCTCGCGGATCATCGAAAAGGTCAGTGCCCGATGGGAGGCGGCAATGGCGAAGGCCATTGCAACCCCGATGGCGGCTGCTTCCGTCGGAGTCGCCCAACCGCGATAGATCGATCCGACAACGACGCCGAACAGGATTGCGATCGGCAGAAGGTGGCGCAGTCCGGAGAACCGCTCGCGCCAGGAGAAGCTGCGCGAGGGACCGCCGAGCGCGGGCTTGATCTTGCAGATCACCGCGGTCACCGCCATGAAACCGAGCGCAAGCAACAGTCCCGGCAGAAGACCGGCGAGGAACAGTCGCGGCACCGACGTTTCGGTGAGAAACCCGTAGACGATCAGGTTGATCGACGGTGGAATGAGGATTCCAAGAGTGCCGCCGGCGGCAATTGCTCCGGCGAACAGTTTTGGATCGTAGCCGAGCCGGTCGGCCTGGGGCATCGCGACCGTGGCGACCGTGGCCGCCGTGGCGACGGATGATCCGGACGTCGCCGAAAACAGCGTGGCAGTCGCGATATTGGCGTGGACCAAGCCGCCCGGCAGCCAGGAAAACCAGGAATCGAGCGCGGCATAGGTCCGCTCCGCGATGCCGGCGCGCACTAGGATTTCTCCCAGCAGAACGAAGAACGGAATGGCGATGAGGAGGAAGCTATCGGACGACGAATAGACGATCTGGCCGAGGCCTCGGATCAGGGGGAAGGGCGAATAGAAGACATCGATCCCAATACCGAGCAGAAACAGGACGACGCCGACCGGTAGGGAAAGGGCGAGCAGCCCGAGAAGTCCGACGCTGACTGATCCGATCATGGTATTTCCCCGGCTTCACCGCCGTCGCCCGCTACGTCCCGCACGGCTTGCCAGTCTCGCCCCAACGCCGACACGACGATGCAGACGAGCAGAACCGCGGAGACGAGTGCGAGCCAGACCCAACCCGCAAACCAGATCGATTGCGGAATCCACAAAGGTGTACCCAGCGGTGTGTTGGCGTGTGAGCCGCGGGCTAGCGTCTTGCCCAGGACGTCCCAGGAATAGAAGGCGACGAGGCAGGCGATGCCGCTCAGGCTGGCCAACGCCAGAAGATCGAACAGTGCCCGCCCGGCGGTCGACAGACGCAACTGCAGAATATCGATGCGCACATGCGCACGCTCGGTCAGCGCAAAGCTGAAGCCCCAGGTGGCGACACCGGCCATCACGTAGCCCGAGATCTCGTCGGCACCGCCGAGGCTGCCAATCGACGTTTGCCGAAGGACGATCTCGAGGAGGATGAGGGCGACAGTTGCCAGGAGAGCCATGCCGGCGAGAACCGCGATTACGCGGTTGATCGTGACCAGCGCGGCGGCGACCCGGACCGGGCCGCCACCTCTTGCTTGGGTTCCTGTCATGACCGCCGCCCTTTTTCGTCTTATTGCGCGGCGATGGTGACGCCGACGGTTTTGCCGACCGACTCGTTCCAGCGCTTAGCCCAGTCCCCGCCGGCCCGTTCGGCCCAGTCTGGAAGTACCTTCTCAGTCAGCACTTTCCGGGCGACTTCGCGATCCGAGTCAGTTGGCTCGACCAAGGTCATGGAAGCGGGCTTGCCCGCTGCGCAGTCGCCGGAGCTGGTCAGGCAGGCGACATCGCGTGACAGCGCGTCAGCGGCTTGGTCCCAGGCCGGGGCCTCGAACTTGGTCTTGATCTCGTCTTGAAGGAACGTCTGCATCTCGGGTGACAGCTCGTTCCATTTGTCGAGATTCATCGCGGTGACGACAGGGTCCCAGCCGCCGAGCGGCAGAGTGAGAAGGTGCGTCGAGGATTCCCACCAACCAGCGCTGTAGCCGGAGCCGGCACCGGTCACGGCGCAATCGACGACGCCGCGCTCGAGTGCACCGGGAACTTCGGAAAACGCCATGGTGATCCCCTCGGCGCCGAGTTCTTCCAGTAAGATCGCGGTCATCCGGCCGGAGGCGCGGATCTTCTTGCCCTTGAGGTCTTCCAAATTGGAGATCGGCGCGTTGCAGAAGACGACCTGAGGCGGGTAGGGGGCGATCGCTAGCAGCTTGGCATTGAAGCGGTCGCGCATGATGTCTTCGACCATCGGCTTGGCGGCTTCGGCGACGTCGCGGGCCGTTGCTGCGTCGGTAGCGATCAGCGGAACGTCAAGGCCCTCGAGTTCGGGCGCGTCTCCCACCGTGTAGTCGGCGACCGTCATGCCGATGTCGAAGACGCCGTCGCTGAGCAAACGGAAGACGTCGGCACCCTGAACGCCCATCTGGTCGAAGGTGGTCAGGTTCACCGTGACGGCACCCTTCGAGTCCCCCGGTAGGATTTCGGTCCAGAACGGCTGTTCGAATTCCTTGTAGAGCGGAAGGCTGCTCCAGCTGCCGACCACGGAAAACGTTGTGTCCGGCAGGTCTTGCGCATTCGCGGCAGCGTTTGCCGCCAGCAATGCCGTTGAGATCGAGAGAGTGCGAAGAAGTGCTTTCATTACGTGACTCCATTTGGTGGCAGGTGACAAGAAGCGGGTGATTGGTCAGGAACTTCGTTCGGCCAGGAGATCGGTCACCAGCATGTGGCCAGGATCATGGGTGATGGCGATGTCCGGACGGGCGGCACGGATCGCCATCTGCGGGGTGACGCCGCAAGCCCAGAACACCGGAATCGCGTTCGCTCCGATCACCGGGGCGTCACCGAAGTCCGGCTTCATGATGTCGGCGATGCCGATCGCGGCCGGATCGCCGAAATGCAGCGGCGCTCCATGCGCCAAGGGCTGACGGTCGGAAAGAACAATCGCCCGGATCGCATCCTGGGGGGAGAAGGCGCGCATCGAGACCACCATCGGTCCGGCGAAGGGGCCGGCGGGTTTCGTCGCGATGTTGGTCACATACATCGGCACGTTGGTATCCGCGTCGATATGCGGGACCCGGATCCCGGCGCGTTGCAGAGCTGCCTCGAAGGAGAAGGAGCAACCGATCACGAAGGTAACGAGATCGTCTCGCCACTCCTTTGTCAAATCACCTGGGGAGCCGATCAGCTCGCCGTCGCGAAAAATCCGGTAGCGCGGCACGTCCGTGCGGATATCGACGTCCGCACCGAGGGTCGGCAGGCGGGGATCTCCGGCCTCCCCGACGGCCAGCAGCGGGCACGGCTTGGGATTGAGGACACAAAAGCGCAGGAAATCCCCGGCCAAGGCTTCCGGAAGGATCGCCAGATTTCCCTGAAAATATCCAGGCGCCTGGCCGCTCGTCGGACCTGTGAAAGAACCGGACCGAATCCGTTCGCGCAAGGTGCGAGGAGATCGCTCGAACTCTCCGGTCATTTCCTGGGCAGCCTCCCGAGCTGTTTATTTTTTCTGCAAGGGGAGTGTTCCATCCGTCGCTGCATGCGTCAATTGATCAACTTTCGATCATTTTGATCCGCTGGGAAGATCAAATGGATTGTCCATCGCCGCGACGGCTTGTTCCGCCGCGACCTTCAATTCGACGCTGACGTCGGCGTCCAGCGACGGGTGGTGCGCCAGAACAAAGCGGAGTGGTTTCGGTTTCGCGGCTGCGACGGTGTCGAGCCGCCTGATCCGACCAGCGGCAATGTCCGCGGCGGCCATGCTGGACGGCAGCACGCCAATTCCGAAGCCGGCGCCCACCAGATGCAACGCGGTCGAGAGCGATGCGCAGCCGTGCAGCAGTGGAGCTGCATCGAGGTGGGCGGCGGTGAAGATCGCATCCAGATTTCGATAGGGAATGGTACCCTTCGGAAAGGTCACGATCGGATGCCTCGCCAAGTCCTTCAATGTCAGCGGGTGGTCGGGGACGTCGGTCGTCGCCGCCGCGAACCAGTCAATGATGCTGGCGTGGATGAATGTGCCGGACGCCTGGGCCGGTACCCACTCCTCCATCAGGACGGCGATGTCCAGATCGTCCTGCAGCAGCTTGGCAGCGAGGACTGACGACGTGTCGACAGCCAATTCGATCCTAAGGTTGGGAAAACGATCACGGATTCGGGTCATCATGCCAGGCAGCCATGTATGCACGACCGTTTCCGCCACACCGATACGGATCGTGCCGGCGAAACCGCCCTCATGCCCGAGCGTGGCCATGATGCGGTCGCGCATTTCTGTGAGACGCGCCGTCTGGTCGAGGAAGGTGCGACCCGCCGGCGAAAGCCGTCCACGGCGCTTGCGCCGGTCGAACAGTTCGACACCCAGCCGATCCTCCAGCGCGGCGATCCGCGCTGATACGGCGGACTGGGACAGTCTCATCTGCGCGGCTGCGGCCCGGAAGCCACCATGCCGGACGATGCAACTGACGATCTCGATATCCTTGATGTCGAACATTGGCAGCCAGCCTCCGAAGTGGGTCGTCGGATGATAACAGTCTCGGCGGTCAAGTACCTGCTCGCCGGCGTTGGACAACTTGCCCGACAGCCTGGACAGGCCTTGGATCTCGGTTGTGTGAACAATCCTGATCCATTGTCTGATCGTAGCAATCTGAACGAATCCGAGGAAGCTTGAGCCCAGCTTGTCGTAACGGGTGGCGATGCGGCGGGACTGCTTGAGGCGATTGAAGAAGCGCTCGATGCGATTGCGCAGCGCGTATTTGGTTTTGTCGACCGGGCGCTGAACTCTGCGGTTCGACTTTGTCGGGATCACCGGGTCTGCGCCGCGCCGCTCGAGATCGTCGCGAATGGCGTCGCTGTCATATCCCAGCGCGAGATGGACGCATCGAGACACGAGGCCGTGTCGGTGCGACAGCGTGCTCGCGGCATTCACGAGCAACTCCTGACGGAGCGCGGCCGAAACTCGGCGCAGCCCCATGCTGTCAACGACTGGCTTTCGGTCTATGCAATGGCGGTCAACGAGGAAAACGCCGCTGGCGGACGCGTCGTCACCTCACCGACGAACGGTGCCGCCGGCGGCGTGCCGACGGTCCTACGCTACTATCTCGACCATTGCGTGGGGGCAAAATCCAGGAACATTCCGGTGTTCCTGCTGACAGCTGCGGCGATCGGCGGCCTGATCAAGCACAATGCCCCGATCTCGGGCGCCGAAGTCGGATGCCGGGGGGAGGTGGGGTCGGCCGCCGCGATGGCGGCCGCAGCGCTTTGCGCAGTCTTTGGAGGAACCAACGAGCAGATTGAAATGCCGCGGAGATCGCGCTCGAGCACCATCTCGGGATGACCTGTGATCCCGGTTCGGGGACTGGTCCAGGTTCCCTGTATCGAGCGCAACGGCCTCGGGGTGATCAAGGCGGTCTCGGCGGCATCACTCGCACTGCGCGGCGATGGCAAGCACTTCATGCCCCTCGACAAATGCATCGCGACGATGCGGCAGACCGGGATCGACATGAGCGAAAAGTACACGGAGACGTCCCGTGGAGGCCTCGCTGTAAACCTGCCGGAATGTTGAGGTGGATAAAGCTCGACTTTGGCCATTTTGAGCGGGTTTTCGCTCAAGCGTGGATCCAGAAATCCGGCTCGGCGGCGATATAGTCG